>ERZ779737.28-NODE-28-length-146143-cov-85.056993_pt1 | contig 146143 bp, 119 predicted proteins | sample MGYA00511889_ERZ779737 | MGnify/ENA primary metagenome ERZ779737 (study PRJEB29588, sample SAMEA2163575) | human gut metagenome | biome: human gut; feature: human-associated habitat; material: faeces | place: Denmark | collected 2008/2010 ...
ATAATTTTCAAGTTTAATTGGCATAGTTAATCACCTTTCAATATGATTCTACTATAATAATGCACTTTTTTCAAACATATAAGTGCACTTTTTTCAAGCATGTAAGTGCACTTTTTTCAAAGGAATAAACGCATTTATAAATAAATTTTTATATGAATTAACACTATAAAATAAAAGGCTTAACACTTTATTCGTATAAAGCTTATTCATTCTATTTGTCTAGTAACATAACATTTCCTACCTTATCAAAAAGCCACTCATCTTGCCGAAAAATGGTGTATTATTCAATTAACGTTCGTGATGATGTCCTTCAATGCTTCACCGATGCATGGCATTTGGATTACCATGTAAGTTTTCATCTTTAAACGCTTTAATTACGTCTTTGATATCACCAAGCGGCTCCTAATATTAAATCAAGGCCTGAAGCATTCGCAGTTTCAACTCTGCAAGAGGCCAATCCCACCACAAATTAAGGTTGATGCGCCAAGCAACTTTAGATATGCGGCTAGATTATGATGGTATATCCACCATTATCTATTACCTTTTCTTCGTTTGTTTCGGTATTAAATATATAAAAAATATTCAGTTATTCTAAAATAATGGAAAGCGCTATTTGTTTTTTTGCATCATATGTGATTGCTGCCTTCAAGTTATCTTCCCTCTTGCTTCCTATTTCTTTTTCCTGTGTTGTCTGAACCTCTAACCTCTTCGTGATAGAAATAGTCAACGATTACTGGATGACCTTTTTTGGCTCTTCCATATGGTGTTTCGTTATCCACGAATGGACAATCGTTGTCTTTGGCTAATTGCACAGCCTCTTTTTCTAATTCTTCAAAATAGCTCCTATCTTTTTTATTATATATATTTTCGTATAAAGGATACAAATCGGGATGTTTTTCTTTGATATAATCCATTATTTTTCCTTTAAATCCACCTCTTAGGTTAAGGTTTTCAAGCCATATTAAATCGCATTGATCTTTAACCAATTCGAATATCTTCTTGAAATCCGTGATGCCTGGGAATACTGGCGAAATGAAGCATACCGTTCTAATCCCAGCATCATACACTTCCTTCATTGCTTTTAATTTTCTTTCTATTGACACAGAATCGTCCATATCACTTCTGAAGTCTTCGTCTAAGGTGTTAATTGACCAAGAAACCGTGACTTTGTCGAATTTCTTTAACAAATCCAAATCCCTAATTACCAAATCGGATTTCGTGCATATCAACAGTTCTGCGTCAACGCCCACCAATTGTTCCAATAGTTTTCTAGTGTTCTTGTATTTGGCTTCTTCTGGCAGATACCCATCGGTCACAGTCCCAATGATGATATGCTCGCCTTTGAATTTATCAAGATTCTTGATCGGCTGCCAGTTTTTGACATCCAAAAACGTTCCCCATTCTTCCGTGTGGCCTGTGAATCTTTTCATGAATGAGGCATAGCAGTATTTGCAGCCATGTGTGCATCCGATATAAGGGTTGACGCAATATCCGCCGATAGGAGCGTTGGACTTGGTCATTACGTCTTTGACTTGGATTTGCCTTATGATTACGTTCTTATTCATCTTTTAGATTCTCCTTTACTTTGTTCAACAATCTGTCCAACTTACTTGCCTCTTCTTCGCTAAGACCTTTGTAGAAAATATCGCCCATTCTTTTCGTGGCCCTGTTTATCTTACTTTCAAGTGACAGCGTCTTGTCGCTTAAATAGATAATTAGACTTCTTTTGTCCTCTTTAGATTCCTCGACAATCAAAAGGCCGTCGTTCTTCATCCTCTCCACCATCGAGGACAATGTTGTTTTAGCCAGAGAAGTCCTTTTCGATAATTCAATCAAGGAGAGTTTCTCGTCTTTCCATAAAGAAAATAGAATTCTCCCTTGTTGGCCATTGAATTCGTATATGCCCTCTTCTTTTAGAATCTTGTTGAAAATCCTATCTTGAAGCTGTTTAATTTGGGAGATAAGAGTTCCACCATAGTGCTTCTTCATTTCAATGCTTCCTCCATTTCTAAAGCGAGCTCTTGGATTGCGTTTTCTTCGCCAATGATTTTATGGACGAGCTCTTCTTTGAAAAAAATCCTGCAGCCGCATTTTCTAGAGACATCCACCAAATGATCGACCCATTCCTTTTTGGCATCTATCTTGCCCTTGCATTTCCCGGTCTCTGTTCCGATGACTATCCATTTGATTCCCGATAAATCAATGTCGCCCAGATCCTCGAACAACGGCTCAAACGTGACGTGATAGTTCTTGCATTTAATATTTTCCTTTAATGCTTTCAATCTCCATAAATCCGATTTCGATGTGATAGTTACCCCCATCCAAGCATTATCGGGAACGTTGTCAAGCTTTATTTTATTTGGGGCTTTAGTCAAATATATCCCAACCGTTTTCGGATACTCCTTCAATAATTCGAACGATTTATCAAGCCACTCCTTTTTCCATAGGTACAAATCGGACATTCCCGTCAGAAAATATACTCCGGACTTTTTTAATCTTTCCAATTTATGTAAATCTGCAATTGACTTAGAGAAATCGTCTGTCAGGTGGAATCTATTTGCCACCGCTTTGGCGTAGCAGTACCTGCAGCCGATGTTGCAGCCGATGACCGCGTTGATGTTCTTAATCTTATCCTTAATGCTAATAACCATTCAATCACCCCTGATATATTGTACTATATAGTACTAGTTTTATCTATCATTTTGCCCTTAATTGTTCAAGGAAAGTTTAGAAAACATCCAAAAATTTGGTGGCCAACTTCCATATAATCACAAAAAAGACCTTAAACATCTTTCCCTAGAGACCTATTAACAGGGGTTAAAGTATATTCGTGCTTTTGATAAATTGCCTTCTTTTAAAACAGGCAAAGAAAAAGGGTTACTCCGCCAAAAATTAAGCAATTTATGCCTAAAATAAGCGAAATAGACCTATAAAATGAAAAAAGGACTGATATTTTTGGTATCAATCCTGTTGTTTCAATTTGGTGGATTAGCAGGGAGTCGAACCCTGGTCCACAAGAGACCCTACAAAAACTACTACAGTTTAGTTAGTGTTTTAAATTTCGCAGTTTATCAAACCTAACAAACTTTTACCTGCTAGATTGTAAATTTTCGATTAAAGAACACAATCATATCTATAATCTATCTTCTTGGTATGACACATTTTCTAAGCGTGAGAAGATGAAACCTTAGAATGTGTCGCATCTTATCTTAAAGATAACGAGTGCTTAAGCAGCAAATGCGAATGATTGATTTCTGTTGCCAGATAATTTTTGTTAATGATTACGTCATTACTCGACTGCAATTCTTGCCAAGTCTTCTCATGTCGAAGCCTGAACTAACCCATGAGATAATAATATACTTTTTATTATAAAAATCAATTAAGTAAGATTTATTTATGTAGTTAATGTTACAATTTAATTCTATTAAAAATTCTGTTTTCTTAATTTTTTATAATTAATAAACGAAATCCTCATTCTAATCCTAATTGCAAAACTAAAAAAGCGTTAATTTAAGCAAAAAACCTTTAAAACTCAAATATTTTTACAAAATTTAATTCTTATTTAATCATTTTTAATAAATACAAAATTCAAAATATTTTATATTTATTTGTGAAATTAACTTCATTAGTATATACTAATGAAGCATAAAGAAAGGGAGTAATTAAATGAAAGCGAAACCAATGAATTCAAAGAAAAGAAATTCAAAATTCAATTTATCTAGTTTTGTTCCTTATTTTCGCACTTTATATTCTAACGATGCATGTATTGAATGTGGAACTAAAAAACCTTGGTATTGGGCAATTATAATTTTTATAGTATCTATCTTAGTTGCAATGATTCCATTAACTGTTTCTGCTAGTAAACAAACAGGTGCAACTTATTTAAGTGGAAATACATATGGATTTAAAGAAGCTATTACTGATGTTGTTTTAGATGACCACTATGTAGCAGTTCAAGGATATTTAAGTGATATCGATATAGTTGATCATGAAGCTAAACTTAATATTGATTTAAATAATCCAATTAACCCAACTTATAATGGTACAGATAAATTCTATTATTTAGGATACCATGAATCTTTATATAACACTGATACAACTCAAAATACATACAAAAGAGATTTAGATATTTATTATGCTAAAGATGATTCAATCTATTCTTTTAATGAAATTGTTAGTGAAATAAATTCTACAATGTATGATTATTTAGGTCATGATGGTGGAGTTAATTTTAATGGTGCACATAACACAACTAGAAGTGTTTCATATATTCTTTTTGCAAAAAATTATTTTGCTATTTCAATTTTCCAACCAGGAGACACTTCTACTTCTGCAAAGATAGGTTTTTCTGGCGATTATAATTACATTGAAAATGTTAATTTTGAAGCTTATTTACTTCAAAATACTTCTTCATTAACTGGGGCTGAAATCGCTAATCAAATTTATGAAAATTTAAAAATATTCTCTGATTTAGCTTACAAAAATAATCGCACAAATTTAATTTGGATTCAAACTGGCTTAAGTCTAGGAGTCAATGCTGGAATTACATTACTTTTAGGTTTAATTGTATTTTTAATGACTAGAGGTAAATCAAATCCAAATCGTTCAATTAAATTTTATCAATGTTTGCTCATTGCTTTTTATGCTGCTTTAACTCCTGCTTTAATTACCTTAATATTAGGATTTGTTATTTCAAGTATGGCTATTATGGTTTATGTAATGGTCTTTGGATTTAGAGTAATGTGGATGACAATGAGAAGTTTGCGTCCGCAATATACTAATTAATCTCCGTAATCACTTCCTCTTGATTTATCTTCAACAAAAATCAATAAAGGATCTGTAATATCGGTTATTTCTCGATAAATAAAGTCATTTTTATAACAAGCTGGAAATTCATAATCCGCTGTAAAAATGACTTTTTTATTTTTCTTTACAATCTCAATTAAACTATTAAATATTAAATCAAATTTATCTAAATGATGTTCTTTCATTCCAAGTAATTGTGTATAAAAATTAGGTTCAACAATAAAAAAGTTATCATCAATTTTAAAACAACCGCAAGTTCTACTTGCTTCGTCCTCAAAACTTTCAAAGTCTTTAAATAATTCGTAATTCATATATTCTCCTAATGGTGATATGCTTCATGATTAATAATTTTAAAAGCACGATATATTTGTTCAAGTAAAATAACTCTAGTCATTTGATGTGTAAAAGTTAAATCACTTATTTTTAATGAAAAGTTTGCTCTTTCTCTTAAAGAATTTGAAACTCCTAATGTTCCACCAATTACAAAATTTAAGTCACCTCTTAAAGTAGAAGAAACATCTTCAATCATCTTTGCAAAGTCTTCACTTGATAAAGCTTTTCCATGTAAATCAAGTAAAATTAAATAATCGTTAGGTTTAATTTTTGAAAGAATAATTTTATCTTCTTTTTCTAAAAAATCATTTACATTTTTATAAGAGTTTAAACGATTAATATCAAGTTCTTCAAATTCAAGAACAGAAATTTTAGTGAACTTTTGCAGCCTTTTTAAAAATTCTAAGGACATTTCCTTAAGATATTTTTCTTTTAATGTACCAATCGTATAAATATTTATTCTTATCATAAATCGACACTTTTATGTTGAAAAGTTACAAAGAACTCAATTTGTTTATACTTAAAGTTTTCTTCATTAAAAACATCTTCAAATGTTTCAAATATTTTCTCAAAGCTATTACATTCTTCACTAATATGAGCTAATAAAACTTTTTTAGTTTTTTCACCAACTAATTCAACTAAATAATAGGCACATTGTTCGTTAGATAAATGACCTTTAAATGATAAAATTCTTCTTTTTAATAAATTAGGTCTAGAAGATTCTAATAACATACCAACATCATGATTAGATTCTATAAAGTAATATTCTTTATTTTTAATTATTTTTAAAGTTTCACTTGGAATATAACCTGTATCAGTTAAATATACTAATTCTTCATTATTATTTTTAAAAATAAATCCGCATGAATTTGTAGCATCATGAGATGATTTTATAACTTTTACTGTAATTGAATTAAAGTTATATTCATTAAACGGAATTAAAATATTACTATTTTTAAGAGGTAAAACTCCTAGTGGAGCATAACATTTATTCATATTAAAAATATGAACATTTTTAATATGATCAGAATGATCATGTGTAATCAATACAAAATCAATATCTTTTAAAGATAATTTTATCTCTTTTAAACCGTTTATTAATTCTTGTTTTGAAATACCAACATCAATTAAAATATGGGTTTTTTCATCATAAACAATTGCCGCGTTTCCTTTTGAACCACTAGCAATAACATGTAAATTCATTATTAACCCTCTTGGAAACCACTAATAATTTCTTCAGTAGCCTTTGCTGGAGCAGTAAATCTTCCATAACTCTTAAAGAACAACAAGTTAACATTACCAATAGGACCATTTCTATTTTTTGCCAAATTTAAGTTAACAATATCTCCACCATCACTACTACGTACTTCAGGATTTTCTTGAGCTTTTATGCTATTGTCTTCATTACGATTATATTTTTTATTATCTCCATTAATTGAAATACCTTGATCTGTATAATATGCTGGACGATAAATTAATAAAACTTGATCAGCGTCTTGTTCAAGCGAACCAGATTCTCTTAAGTCAATTAATTGAGGTTTTTTACCTTCACGGTCATCAACCTTTCTGGTTAATTGCGATAAAACTAAAATCGGAACATTTAATTCAATAGCTAATTCTTTTAATTTTCTTGAATAAGATGAAACTATATTTTGTCTAGAATCATTTTTATTAACAAATTTTGAATCACTAATAATACCAATATAGTCAATCATAATTAAACCTAAATCGCCAATTTCGTTTTTAAGTTTTCTTGATTTAACAATAATATCTTCGATTGTTGTACTAGTACTATCATCAATGTATAAAGGGACTTTTGAAATTTCATTAGAAGCTTCTCTAATTTTTAACTTATCTTGTTTACTTAAAAAACCTTTATTTATTCTATCAAGTTCAACAGTACTTCTTGAAGCTAGTAATCTCTTAAATAAGGTCTCAGCTCTCATTTCCATTTCAAACATAGCAACAGGTCGATGAGATTTACTAGCAGCGTTATAACATAAATTTAAAGCAAGAGCAGTTTTACCAACCGAAGGACGAGCAGCTAAATAAATTAATTCACCTTTTTTAAATCCTCCAGTAATACGGTCAAGATTTTCAAATCCAGTAGTTATTCCAGGAAGAGTTTCATAATCGTCCGCGATTCGATTTACTAATTCATCTGTAACAAAAGTAGCGACTTCTTCACCTTTTTTGAATCCACTAACTCTTCTATTTTTAATAATTTCGTTTATTTTTTCGCCACTTTTTGAAATGAAATCGTTAATATTTTTAATGTCTTTAGTTTCATATTCGTTTTTAATTTCATTAACAGCCTTTATAAAGTTTCTTAATAAAGTATAGTCTTTTAAAATATTTACATAATACTCATAATTTGTTGTCGAAATTGTTTGTTCAACTAAATTATAAATATAAGATTCACTAACATTATCAAGCTCCTTCATTAAGACGAGTTCACTAACTACGCTTGTAATATCAATAATATCACCACGATCACTTACTCTTTTAATTGCTCTAAAAACAGTTTGATTTTGATAATTTTCTTCATAAAAATCTTCAAGTGTAATATTTGATAAAATAGCAGTTGCCATTTTATTATCACTTAACATCAAACCTAAAACTGTATTTTCAGTAAATGTATCACAAGGTAATTTATTTGAACTAGCCATTATTTTTCCTCACTAACATGAATTTTTAATGTAGCAAAAATACCTTTAAATAACTCAATTTTCAAATTAGTAACACCAAAAGCATTAACAACAATTTTATCGATAAATTTTCTTTTATCGAGTTCAATATTTAAATCTTTTTTAATCTTTTCAACAATAACTTTTGTTGAAATAGTTCCAGCCATACGACCATCTTTTTGTGCTTTGGCAGTAAATTCAAAAGTCATTGATTCTAAAAGTTTTTTATTTTCGTTAGCTTTCTTTTCTAACTCTTCTTGTTCTAATCGATAATTTTCTTTTTCTTTTTCCAAGGTAGCAAGACTAGCTTCAGTTTTAATTACAGCAAGTTTACGAGGAATTAAAAAGTTATTAGCATATCCATCACTAACATTTTTAGATTCGCCTTTTTTGCCAACACCTTTAACATCTTTTAATAAAATAATCTCCATAATTAATCCTCCTTCTTTGCTTGTTGCGCTCTTGCATCTGATAAATATTCATCTAAAGTTTCAAGTAATAAACTTTCAACTTGTTTAGAATTTTTATCCTTAAATGCTGCGGCAGCCATTGAAAAATGACCTCCACCACCTAGTTTTTCACATAATACTTGTACATTAATTGTACCATCACTTCTAGCACTAATACGAATTTCGTTGTTATTTGTCTTACCAATTACAAAGCAAGCATTAATTCCTTTTAATTGCATACATTGATTAGCAACTTTTGCTAAAGTTGATCTTTCAACAATATCATCATCTCCAGAATTACAATATACAACACCATAATATGGTGTCTTTAATGAAGCAAGAATTTTATTAACAAGAGCATATTCTTCATATTCATCTTTTAATAAATCATCAGCAACAGCATTATCAGCACCATATTCTTTTAAAACACCTGAAGCTTCAAATGTTCTTAAACCAACTGTACGCGATTTATAAAATCCAGTGTCTAAGAAAATACCAGAAAGCATAATCGTAGCAAATGTTGGATCAAGTTTAATATTGGAATTGGCAGTAGAAAATTTAATAATTTCTGCAACAAGTTCACTAGCACTTGAGGCACTTGGTTCAATATAACTTAAAACTGGATTCTCAATAAACTCTTCGGCACGACGGTGATGGTCAATAACAACGACTTTATCACATACTTCTAAAACTTGAGGAGCCATGACCATGCTTGGTTTAGATACATCAACAACAATAACTAATGTTTGAGGTTTAACTTTTTCCTTAGCTTCTTTAATTGAAACAATCATTTTAGTTAGTTGATCATTAGTAAATAAACTAGCCATTGCAGTACGAACTTTCTTTTCAGCGTATTTAGGATCATAAACAATTGCAGAACTTTTATTAAAACTATCACAAATAGCCTTAATTCCTAAAGCACTACCAATTGCATCCATATCCATATCGGTATGGCCCATAATGATAATGTTGCTTGCTCTACTAATTAATCCTGTTAAAGAATCAGCAACAACACGAACTTTAACTTTATTACGTTTTTCTATAGCTTCAGTTTTACCACCAAAAAACTCTAACTCACTTCCATATCTAGAAACTACTGCTTGGTCACCACCACGTGACATTGCAATATCGATTGCATTAGAAGCCATTGAATTTAATTTATTTACATCAGGGAAATCATGAGCAAAACCAATTGATAAAGTTGCTTGGTTATTTTCACTTATACCTAAAGACCTAGCTTTATCTAATAAACTAAACTCATCATCAATCATTTTTTCTAATGAAGCATAGTTACATACGCAAAAATAAGCATCATTTCTAAAATGTCTTAATAAAATGTTGTATTCCTTAGCATAATCAAAAATGACATTTTTAACTCTAGCGATTAAATCATTATAATCATCATTTGTTCCAACAACATCAGAATAATTATCAATCATTATAATTCCAATACAAATTGATTGTTCTTTAGAAAATTTATCAAGAGTAACGTAATCACTAATATCTTTAAAAATGAATAAGTTGGCATTTCTTAAATATTTAACTTCGTAATAACTATTATTTTGAAATACTTTTACTACATCCCCAACATCTTTATCTATTAAATCTTTTAATTTTGGACACCAGTCGTAAATATTTTTATTAATGATATTAATTTGTCTTTGTTGTAATAAATCACTTGTCCACAAAACTTTATTATTTTCATCTGTAATAGCAAAACCTAATTTACCAAACATATAAGCTTCTTTGATATCACTTCCAACAATATCAACAGTTCGAATATCACTTTTTTGACGTATTTTATAAATTGAATGTAAAACGATTAAAATATAAAAAGAATTGAATACTGTTAACCCTGCAGCAATAAAAGCAAAGTATTCAGGAAGCATTAAGCTTTTTAAATTAAAAACATTAAAGACATATAAAAGAGTAACTAAAATAACTCCAATTATTTGGATAGAATAAATTACAAGTGAAACAATTCTTAAATGTTTAATTTTACGGTTCATAATTCGATACCTTTCTATTATATAATAGAAAGGACTTTAAAAAAATAGAAAAGAAACTTATTAATGATAATTAATTGTTAGTTTATTAGGTACTTAGGAATTAGTCAAAATCTTTTGTTTTTAAGAAAAAACCCTTTAAAACTCAACTATTTTTTCAAAATAATAAAAAAGACCCTTTAAAAGGGTCAAGGTTGTTAATTTAATTATTAATCAGCAACAAATGGTAATAATGCCATATATCTTGCATTTTTGATAGCTCTTGCGAGTTCTCTTTGATATTTAGCACTTGTTCCAGTTAATCTACGTGGAGCAATTTTACCACTTGGGGTAATAAATTTTTTTAAAGTTTCAACATCTTTATAATCAATGTATTTAACTTTATTTTTTGTAAAATAACAAACCTTTTTGCGGGTTCTCTTTTTTAAATAGGCCATGTTTGTTTCCTTTCTTTATTAAAATGGTAAATCGTCGTCGGCTAAATCTGTACTTTCAAGATCAGCGACAACATCACTTTCTTGATCTGGTTCAAATCCATTATTTGCATTATTTTCTCTAGCACCTTTGCTTTCCAATAATGTAATATTATCAGCAATAACTTCGACTACTGAAGCATTTGTACCATCGTTTCGTTTATATGAGCGTTGAGTAATTCTACCTTCAACTCCAACTAAAGAGCCTTTTTTGGCATATTTAGTTAAATATTCGGCTGAATTATTCCAAGCAGTTACTGGAATAAAACTTGTTGATTTACTCCCATCAGCGTTTTTTGTAAGGTTATCTACGGCAACAGTTACGCTTGTTACTTTTTTGCCGCTAGTAGTTGATCTTAATTCTGGATCTTTTGTAATTCTTCCGACAATTACAACTCTATTAATCATATAGAGTCCTCCTTTTGCTATTCTTGATCAACGGTAATTAAATAACGTAATACGTTATTGTTGATCTTTGTTTTACGATCAAACTCTTTTGTAGCATTTGGTTCGCATTCAACTTTAATGACAACATAATATCCTTTTGTTTCTTTTTTAATTGGATATGCTAAGTCACGAAGACCCCATTCATTAACGTTAGTGACTTTAGCACCTTCGTTTGTAAGAAGAGAATGTAATTTTTCAATAACTTCTTTTCTTTGTGCGTCTTCTAAGTTGGCTTTTAAAATGTACATAATTTCGTACTTTTTCATACCTTTTACCTCCCTTTGGTCAATATTTTCTGGCTATATTTCTTATATAGCAGAGAAGTTACGTTTAAAAACGTGTTATTATTTTATATAAAATAATATCTTTTGTAAAGTATTTGAGTTTGCTAAGCCTATAAAAAATCCCCCTTATATTCAAGTCGCGTATATTTTGACTTGTTGGGGGGATATTTTTTTATTTTTCGTCTTTCATTGTTGGGAAGAGAATAACTTCTCGAATTGATTTTTGATTTGTTAATAACATTACAAATCTATCAAACCCAATACCAATACCTCCAGTTGGTGGCATTCCATATTCTAAAGCTTCGATAAAGTCATTATCCATTTCATTAGCTTCATCATCGCCTAATTCTTTAGCTTTAAGTTGAGCGATAAATCTTTCTTTTTGGTCGATAGGATCATTTAATTCGCTATAAGCATTAGCATATTCTGTAGCGTTAATATAAAGTTCAAATCTTTCAGTAAAACGTGGATCTTTACCTTTCTTTGTAAGCGGAGATATTTCAATTGGATGGCCATAAACAAAGGTAGGTTGAATTAAATCTTCTTCACAAAGTTCTTCAAATAAAGCATTTAAATAATATCCAGTACTAGTCCAGTGTTTTTCAATTTTAATACCATATTTACTAACAAGTTCTTGAGCTTCTTCTAAAGTAATATTTGAAGTAAAATCAACTCCAGTTTTTTCTTTAACAAGTTCACTCATAGAAACCCATCTAAATTCAGGTGTAAAATCAATTTCTTTATCTAAATAAGTAATTTTTGTTGTACCTAAAACCTCTTGACAAGTATTTCTAATAACACCTTCGCAAATTTCTCTCATTGATTGTAAATCGCCATAAGCTTCATAAAGTTCAACAGTAGTAAATTCAGGATTATGTTTAATATCCATTCCTTCATTTCTAAAAAGTCTACCAAATTCGTATACTTTCTCTAATCCACCAACAATTAAACGTTTTAATGGTAATTCAGTTGCTATTCTTAAATAAAAATCTTTATTTAATGTATTATGATGAGTAACAAAAGGTCTTGCGTTCGCCCCTCCAAGAATCGGAGAAAGAACACTAGTTTCAACTTCAACAAAACCTAAATTATCAAAATATCTTTGCATGCTACGTAAGATTTTTGGTCTTAATAAAGCGACGTTTTTTGCCTCTTCATTCATTATAAGATCAACATAACGATGTCTATAACGTTCTTCAACATCGGTTAATCCATGAAATTTTTCTGGTAAAACTCTTAAAGACTTAGTTAAAAAAGTAAATTCTTCAACACGAATTGTTAATTCACCAGTCCTTGTTAACATTAATCTTCCATAAAGTCCAACGATATCACCAATATCGCAAATTTTAAAAATTTCATATTCATTTTGGCCAACAGTATCAATAGATATATAGCCTTGAATCTTGCCAAATTTATCTTGAATATTTAAGAAAGATGCTTTTCCCATCTTTCTTAAAGACATGATTCTTCCTGCTAATTTTACATAAACATGTTCAGCATCAAGTTCTTCATTTGTTTTTCCGTTAGATTTTTCTCTTGCAGATTTTGTAGTATCAGTTCGATCAAATCTTTCTCCCCATGGATTAACTCCAAGCTCTTCAAGTTTCTTTAATTTTTCTCTTCTAATAATTTCTTGATCATTTAATTTTTCTTCCATAAACAACCTCTTATGCGCTATTTATTATAAATTAATTAATTATTTCATAAAAGAATAAAAATATTTATTTAAATATATTATGATATAAGTATTAATAAGGAGACATTTAAAATGAAAAAAAGTAAAACAAGATTTATTTCAAATTTACTTTTATGTTTCGGTATGCTTTTTGCTGTTTTAGCAATCTTATGCATTTTCTTACCAGGATGCATTAACACTTCAACAGTCACAGTTTTAGGACAAACGATCACTACTGAAACTAAAGTAATTCTTTATGGATTAGTTTTTGGCAATCCAGAACGGATAGTTACAGTCAGCTCAGCTGGTTCAACTTCAATGGTTTTTGAAGGCGGTTTGAGTTATTTAGGACTCATTGGTTTTATATTAGTTGCTATTGGCTTAGTAGCTACTTTACTTGCTTTATTCTTAAAAAGACAAGCCAAAGTCATTTGTGTTTTTACTTTCCTTGTAATTTTAGTAGGTGCTTGCTTAATGATGGCTGTTCTTACTTGTGGTAGTGATCTTGCTTATCAAGGTCTTACTTCTTCTTTCACAGATAATTATGGAGAATTTGATTTAGGAGTTGGTGCTATCTTATTCTTCGTTAGTGGATTACTTTCAAGTGGTTTCGTTTTAGGAAGTGCTTTAACTAGATAAAAAACATAAATATGCTATAATTTTGTCATGAGCAAAATTATTCCTATTAAAGATTTAAGAGATACAAACAAAATCTCAAATTTATGTAAGACATTAAATGAACCTATCTTCGTAACAAAAAATGGTTACGAAGATATGGTATTAATGTCTGATTTATGTTATCAAAACCTTATTATTTCACAAAAAAGTCTGCAAAACCCAGCTAAAAAAATAAAAAGTGAATATGAGATGTGTAAACAATCTGATATTTTTGGGTTTGTTAAAATTGCTGCAGCTACCATTAAAATAAGTGTAGGAAATATTTCAAATAATCTTGAAGAAATTAAGAAAAACATTTTAGAAGCATTAAATAAACAAGTTGATGTTTTAGTATTCCAGGAGTTAACACTATGTGGATATACCGCAAATGATTTATTATCTACTAACGACTTATTAAATAAATGTGAAGCAGCTTTAGTCGAATTAAAAGATTTTAGTAAAGACAAAAATATATTATTTGTTGTTGGTGCACCATTAAGATATCGTTCTAAAATTTATAACTGTGGTGTAGTTATTTTTAACAATCAAATTTTAGGTGCAATTCCAAAATCTTATATTCCTAATTACAATGAATTTTATGAAAAAAGATATTTTGAATCAGCTCCTGAAAATAACGATTTAATCGAGATTTCCGATATTCAAGTTCCGTTTGGAAAAAAATTAATTTTCCAAAATCTGAATTATTTAAAATTACGTTTAGGCATGGAAATATGTGAAGATTTATGGGCTCCTGATTCTCCTGCTACTAATTTGGCTAAAAATGGCGCTAATGTGATTTTAAATTTAAGTGCTTCAAATGAAACAATTAACAAAGATGAATATCGAAGAACTTTATTAAAAGCAACAAGTGCTAAATTAATGTGTGCTTATATTTATTGTTCTTCAGGGGATGGTGAATCTACTACTGATTTAATTTTTAGTGGCCATAATTTAATATGTGAAAATGGTACGATTTTAAAAGAAAGTAAACTTTTTGAAAATGAAATGACTATTTCTGATATTGATTTAGAATTAATTGAAAATGAAAGAATCAAAAACACTTCTTTTAAAGATAAAAGATCTGATTGTGACTATATATATTTTAAAATGGAGTTAAAAAATAAGCCTTTAGATAGAAAATATTCTAAATATCCTTTTATATCATCTTCCAAAGAAACTAGAGTTAAAAATAGTAAGCAAATTATTCTAATGCAAGCAAAAAGTCTAATTCAAAGATTAAAGGCAATAAATTGCAATAAAGTCGTTTTAGCTTTTTCAGGTGGATTAGATTCAACGTTGGCTTTAATTTCTACATATGAAGCTTTTAAATTAATGAATTTACCAATAGAAAACATCCATGTTTTAACACTACCTTCCTTTGGTACAAGTTCTTTAACTTACCAAAACGCTTGTAAATTTGCAAAAGAGTTAAATACTACTTTTAAAGAAATAAATATTAAAGATTCTTTAATTCAACATTTTAAAGATATTGATCACGATATCACTAACGCTAATGTTGCTTTTGAAAATGCACAAGCTCGTGAAAGAACACAAATCGTTTTGGATTATTGTAATGATATTAACGCCATAATGATAGGAACTGGTGATTTAAGTGAATTATGCCTTGGTTTTACAACTTTTGGAGGGGATCACCTTTCAAATTATGGACTTAATGCTTCTTTACCAAAAACATTAATTCAAGCTGTAGTTAAAGATTATGCTGATTTACACGAAGAATATAAGGAAGTTCTTTATTCTATTTTAAATACCCCAATTTCACCTGAATTACTTCCAAAAGCAGAATTAAATGATGATATTATCCAAAAAACTGAAGAATCAATTGGTGTTTATGAATTACATGATTTCTTTATTTATTATTTTTTAAATTATAACTTTTCTTTAAAGAAAATATATTTGTTAGCAACTTCTACTTTTAAAGATAAATATTCTAACGAATATATTAAAAATACTTTTAAGACTTTCATTAAACGTTTCTTTACAAATCAATTTAAAAGAAACTGTTTACCTGATGGAATAAAAATCACTCCCGTTTCAGTTTCTCCTCGAGGAGACTGGCGAATGGCAAGTGACGTCAATTATCAAGAATATATCAAAGAAATTGATGAATTTAAGATATAATTTTAATTAAATCATCATAACTATTCATTTCTTGTGATAATTTAATTCTTATTTGTTTAGAATTTGGCAAATTAACAAAAAATTTTGGAGCAATTCCTTTTAATAAAGAGATTGCTCTTTTTTCTCCTTTTTCTAAAATAAGCATTTTAGCAAAATCTAATAAGAATGCTTTTTGCTCTTCATAAGTTAATTCTTCACTTATTTTATTTCCTTTAAAAGCTTGATCTATATTATATATAAGTTTAGGATTCCCTATCGAACCTCGAGCAAGTAAAACACAATCTGCACGGGTCGCTTTTAAAGCCTCCAAAGCATCTTTAGTAGAAAAAATATTACCTGATACTCCAAATGGGATACTAATTAAATCTCTGATGTTTTTTAATTCGTTAAAATGAGGGGCTCCTGAATAAAGTTCTTTTTGAGTTCTAGCATGAATCGCTATAAATTTAACTCCAGCTTTTTCGAGAACTTGAACTATATTTTCAATGTCAATTTTTTCATATCCTAAGCGAACTTTTGCAGTAACTGGTTTTTTTGATTGTTTACATATTTTAGACATGAATTCATATAAATAATCTAGATTTTTTAATAAAGCACTACCAGCACCAGTTTTCGTAACTTTATTAACAGGACATGCTAAATTAATATCCAAAATATCGTATTGAACTTTCTTTTCTTCTAAAATATCAATTGCTTTTAACATTTTGTCTATATTTGAACCAAAAAGTTGTAAAGCAAGGGGAAATTCGCTCCCATCAGTGTAAATTAAAGAATTTGTTTCTTTATTATCATAAATTAAACCACTATCGGAAATCATTTCTGTATAAGTTAGTGTTTTTAAAAATTTTGATAAAAACTTTCTATAAGAAAAAGAAGTTATTCCCGCCATTGGAGCGAGAATAACTTTACTTTTAATTTCAATATCGCCAATGAAGAAACTCATTATTCTTCGATGTGTTCAGAATTTAATGTTGATTCAACCGGATCGTTGCTATTGTCAACTGGTTCTTCATGACTATTTTTAGTAGTCAAAGCTGAATCAATTTGTTTTGCGCCATCAGGCATTTTACGATTTTCTAATAAATAAGAAATTTGCTCTTCATTAATAGTTTCGTATTCAAGCAAAGTTTCAGCGATTAAAATTACATCATCTTTTCTTTCTTTAATAATGCGTAAGGCTTCATCATGAGCTGTTTCAATAATTTTACGGATTTCTTTATCAATTTCATCTGCAACAGATACCGAGAAATTCTTTTGAGCGTTTGTATAATCTCTACCTAAGAAAACACTTCCGGTATTCTTTTCGTATTGAATTGGCCCAAGAGAAGACATACCATATTCAACTACCATTGATCTAGCAATACTAGTTGCTACTTCAATATCGTTACTAGCACCGGTTGAAACATCTTTAAAGAATATTTCTTCACTACTACGACCGCCTAAATAACCAACAATTCTTGCATTTAATTCACTCTTTGTAAGTAAGAACCTATCATCTTCTGGACCCATTAAGACATGTCCGCCAGTTCTTCCTCTAGGAATAATTGTAATTTTTCTAACTTTATCACTATCTTTTAAAGTAAGACCAATAATTGCGTGTCCTGCTTCGTGATAAGCGACTTGTTTTCTTTCTTTTTCATTCATTCCCTTAGAAGATTTTGCAGGTCCAGCGATTCTTCTATCAATAGCTTCATCAATATCAGCCATTGTAATTTGTCCACGATTAGCACGAACAGCTAAAATTGCCGCTTCGTTTAAAATGTTTGCAATATCAGCTCCACTAAATCCAACAGTTCTTTTTGCTAATTGATTGAAATCGATATTAGGATCTAATTGTTTATTACGAGCATGAACTTTAAAGATAGCAGCTCTACCTTCTTTATCTGGTAAATTTACAGTAATTTGTCTATCAAAACGACCTGCTCTTAATAAGGCTGGGTCTAAAACGTCATCTCTATTAGTTGCAGCGATTACGATAATTCCACTATTTTCTTCGAAACCATCGAGTTCAACAAGTAATTGGTTCAAAGTTTGTTCTCTTTCGTCGTTACCACCACCAAGTCCAGCACCTCTTTGACGACCGACAGCATCAATTTCATCAATAAAGATTAAACAAGGAGCATTTTGCTTTGCAGTTTTAAACAAATCTCTAACTCTACCAGCACCAACACCAACAAACATTTCTACGAAATCACTACCTGAAATACTATAGAAAGGAACACCAGCTTCACCAGCAACTGCTTTAGCAAGTAAAGTTTTACCAGTTCCTGGTGGCCCTACTAATAAAATACCTTTTGGCAACTTAGCGCCATATTTTGTAAATTTCTTTGGATCTTTTAAATAGTCAACAATTTCAATCATTTCAGCTTTTTCTTCATCACAGCCAGCAACATCTTTGAATTTTACTTTGGAATCATCAACACGTTTTGCTCTTGATTTGTTGAAGTCTAATGCTTTTTGGTTTCCACCAGCTGTTGACATTAATAATCTAAAGAAGAAGATACAAATAACAATGATTACTAAAGTTGAAATGATAGTAGGTAACCAACTCCAGAAAGCACTTTCGTGATAAACAGTAGGAACTGGAGCAGTAGCACCATCAGCATTAATTAATTGATATAAATTATAAGATTGGCCATCTTGAATAGTATCGCCAACACTTCCAATAGCCACAAAGTAACTATTGCTAGCAGGATCTGCCCATGGACCAGCATACATTGTAAAAGTATAATAATAATTTTTGTTTTCGGTATCTTTTAAATCTAACATTACAGTAGCTTCACTACCATTAATTTCTACATAAGCTCCTGTAATTGTTTTATTATCTTCCTTATCTCGAATGTATTTAATACCTGTTTCGGAACTAACAGCAGTATACTTTTCAGTTGCTCTATCAACGATTGTATATATTAAAAGAGCTGCTACAACACCGATGCATAAGTAGATTAATAAACTAAACCATATTGATCTTTTTTTGTTTTCCATTAATATCTCCTTCTTACATTGCTTTTTATTATGCTTTATATAATAAAGCAAATTTCAAAAATAGTATAGTAATAAGCATTTTTAATGTTCTTTTTTTACGAATTCATAAAGTTCATCGACATCAAAAATTAATAAACTATTATTATTTATTTTATATTTTTTCCTATATCTAGGCATATAGACAATATTGTTATTTTTGTCAAAAATTGCAGGCCAAATATTTCTAATAAAATGTGGCATTTTTTGATCTATGAATATTCTATTAATTGTCTTCTTATTTCCATTAATTTTATAAAAATATCCAACTTTTGCAGGCTTTATTTCTAAAATATCGTGTTTTTTTAATAAATCAAATAGATTAGATGATTTATTTAATTTGATAATTTCGTTTTCAGTTGGTAATGAATAATTAATTTTTTTATTAATTAAAGCTAAAAAGTCATAGTCAATTCTTATTTCATAATCACTATTAATTTTCCATATCCATGGTTTATTATTATCAATAGATTTTTTTAATTCCTTCGCTGTCCCAAAACTTACTTCAACAAATAAATTGTTTTTTTCGAGAATATAAATTAATGTTCTAACTATAAATTCATCATTCTTATTTAATAAGTATTTAAGTAAAATTTTATCATTTTTAAGGTGTTTTTCTATATATCTTTCTTCTTTTAGTATTAATTTATTTGCTTCTTTAATTTCTTGTAAAGTTTCTTTTGTTTTTTCTTCAGAAAAAGTAGGAAGAACGCTGTGTCTATAAAAATTTCTTCTTAAACTTTGATCAAAGTTTGTAGGGTCAATAGAATATTCAATTTTGTATTTTTTACAATATTCTATTAATTGCTTCTTTGTGTATTTTAATAATGGTCTATGTATTGTGAATTTTTCACTTTGATAGCTTTTATTTAAACCATAATAGGTGACTATACTTTTTCTTTCTTTTTGCATCAAATAAGTCTCAATTAGGTCATCTCTTTGATGTGCAATTAAGATATTATAATACCCAATTTTTCTACCGATTTCTTTGAAAAAATCATATCTAATTTTTCTTGCCCGGGCCTCAAAATTGTGAAAATTAGTTGAGAATAAGACATTTTTTGTGTAAAAACGGATATTTTTTTGTTTGCAAACAGCTTCTATTGAATCTGTTTCCCGCTTACTTTCTGGTCGATAATTATAATCAATATTGCACACAACAAAGTCATAATTTTCTTTTAATAACATAAAAAACAAAGCCATCGAATCTGGCCCAAAACTACATCCTAAAATATATTTCTTTTTCTTATCTAATTTCAGCATTAGGTATAATTTCTTCTCTTATAATTTTGTATAGATTATTAGATTCTTCTTTTTTGCAATAATCACAAGTCATTAAAACTTCTATTTCTAAAATTCTTCTACCAAGAACAAGCAAAATATGATCGCCAATTTCAACTTCCGAAGAAGGTTTAGCTATTTTATCGTTAATTTTAAAAAGCCCTCTATCAAGGAGTTCTTTTGCGACTGTTCTTCTTTTAATTAATCTAGTTAACTTTAAATATTTATCAATTCTCATTTGCATTAATATTATACAATTTATAAACAATTTCAAAAACATTTAAAAGTACAAAAACATAATCGCTATTCTTTGAAATTGAAATATTTATTTTTTTATCTATGTAAGATATTTTCAAATATTTTAATAAGGAAATTAAGGCTGTAAACAAAGAGCTACCTATTCCTTCTATCATAGAAAATTTTTCACTCAAAACAAGTTGTATGTTTGTTTCAAATTCTTTAAGAGATTCAAAGCAATCATAATTTAAATAAATCTCCACTTTTCTTTTTATTAATAAAAGTTCTACTTCTTCAGGAATTTTACCATAGACATCTCTAATGTTATCTTTTTCTTCATCGAGTTCATCAAGCGTATTTACTTTTAGAACATCTTGATAAATTTGTAATTTATTTTCATCATTAACAAACGAACTAGGAATATATCCATTGATATTTAAATTAAATTGTTTAGCTTTGACTGACAATTTATGTAAATGACTTTTTTCTTCTATAGTTTCATTTAATATTTTTATATACATGTCAATTCCGACAGTATCAATAAATCCTGCTTGCTCTGGTCCTAATATATCTCCTGCTCCTCTTATTAATAAATCGCGTTGTGAAATTTTAATCCCGCTTCCTAATTCAGTAAATTCTGTAATTGCCTTTAATCTTTTTTGTGCCCCTTCATTTAAAGCTTTGTCTCTATCAACAAGTAAATAAGCAAAAGCCATCCTATCTCCACGTCCAACTCTTCCTTTTATTTGATATAATTGAGCAAGACCAAATTTATCTGCATTATCAATAATAATTAAATTAGCATTTCTAACATCAATACCGTTTTCAATAATTGATGTTGCTATAAGTAAGTCAATTTCACCATTATAAAATTCAACCATTACATCTTCGATGTCAGATTTATCCATCTTTGCATGGATAATTCCGATTTTGCAAGAAGGTAATAAAGATTGGATTTCATCAGCTCTTTCGTATATTGTCGCGATTTCATTATGAACAAAAAAGATTTGTCCTTGTCTTGAAAGCTCTCTTTGAATAATTTCTTTTAAAACTTTATTATCATAAGGAATTACATAGGTTTGAATTGGCATTCTTTCTTTTGGCGGTGTTGTTATAGATGAAATTGTTTTTATTCCAATTAAGGTAGATTGCAATGTTCTTGGAATTGGAGTGGCACTTAAAGTTAAAACATCAATGTTATTACACATTTCTTTAATTTTTTCTTTTTGTTCAACACCAAATCTCTGTTCTTCATCGATAATTAACAAACCTAAATCTTTGAAGAGTACTTTTTTAGATAATAATTTATGAGTACCAATTATAAAATTAATTTTTCCAGTTTTTAAGTTTTCTAAAGTTTTTTTGTTTTGAGTTTCGCTTTGTAATCTTGAAATTAAGCCAATACCAAAATTGAAATTTTTAAAACGATTTAAAGCTAATTCGTAGTGTTGACGAGCTAATAAAGTAGTAGGACACATCAAAGCGACTTGTTTGCCATTATTTAAAGCTTTAAATGCTGCTCTAAAAGCAACTTCAGTTTTCCCAAAACCAACATCACCTGATAATAAACGGTCCATTGGAGTATCTTTCTCCATATCTTTTTTAATATCTTCAATAGCTTTTTTCTGATCAATTGTTAATTCATGATCAAATTCATTTTCAAATTCTTTTTGTAATTCATCTTCGATTTTAAAAGAAAAGCCTTTAATCTTGCTTCGTTCTTGATAAAGAAGAAGGAGTCTATCAGCTAAAACATTTACTCTTTCTTTAATTTTCTTTTTAGTTTTTTCCCATTGATTTGTTCCAAGTCGACTTAAAGTAGGTTTTTTACCTTCTCTACCAACATATTTTCTAATCAAATTAAATTGATAAAGTGGGACAAATAATTTTTCATTATTAGCGTAATGAACTTCCATATAATCTTGATGAATATTATTTAGTTCAATAGTAGTAATGCCAAAATATTCTCCAATTCCATAGTTTTCATGAACTACAAAATCTCCTCGAGTCAATTCTTCATAAGAATTTATTATTACGCCTTCTTTAAATATCGATTTGTAGGTAGATTTATGTCTTTTTATACCATAAAGTTCTTTTTCTGTTAAAACTACAATTTTTTCGTTTAATAATTCAAAGCTTAAAGGAAATTCTTTATTAACTATTTGAATATTAAAATTTAAATCTAGATTATCTTCACTTGAAAATGCATAATTTAACGAATTTAATAGCTCAACTGTCTTTTTATAAAATATTAAATTTTCGATAAAACATATTATTTTATAACCATCTTTTTTATAGACATCAAAAATATTAATTCCAACTGATTGTTTTGAAAAAACATATCTAGGAGGAGTAATGTTCGCTGTTATATTTCTTTCATCTTTAATTAAGTTTTCATTTTCATATATAATAAGTGATTTGTTTAAATTACAATTATCTAATGAAAAATAATGCAAATTTGATATGCATTTTCTTAATTCAAAAAGCTCATTTAAAAAGGAATCAGACTCACTTATTAAGCGTGATAAATTAGCTTCATTTTCAATTTTATTTGAAATAATTAAATAGTCTTCATTAAAAAAATCTGTTAAATTGCAATGAAAACCCTGCAAAAAGCCAATATATTTATAAAATTGATTAGAATATCTATTTTCTTCAAAGTTTTCTATTTCATTATTTACATTGTTAATAAACTCATCTCTGTCTTGTTGATTTAAAAAGTGCTTAAGATCTTTTTCACATTGTTGTAAAATTGTATTTTTTGCATTTTTAATTTCATCTTCTGAAAGCAAATTTAAAGTAGCAGGTAAGATTTCTACACTATCAGTTTTAGTATATGAACTTTGATCATTAACATGAAAAAATCTTATTGATTCAATGACATTATCAAAAAATTCAATACGAATTGGATCGTCATAATTTAATGAATAAATATCTAAAATATCTCCTCTGCTAGCAAATTGTAAAGATTGATCAATTTTATTAACACGATAATATCCAATTTCTGTGATTTTATGTTTTAAAAAATCTAAGTCAATTTCTTCTCCAACTTTAAGTTTAATTATTGAGTCTAAAAAAACTTTTTTTGTTGGATAAAAGCGAAAACAAGATTGAATTGAAGCTATTACAATACTATTTTTACTTTTAATTATTTCATTTAAAGAGTTTACTTGCTGAGCTAGCATTTCTTTGCTTTGAGAAATATATTCTACCCTGATTAACTCATCACTTGGCATTAAAATTACTTTTTCTTTAGGTAATATTAATGAAAATGCATTGTATAATTTATTAGAAATATAATTATTTTTAGTAAGAATTAATACATTTTTATCTTTGTTATTTTGAAGTAATTTAAGTCCAAGAAAAAAAGAATTAATTATTTCATCACCATAAAAATTGAAGTTTTTTAAATTATATTTTTTTAGAACTATTTCTAATAAATCATTGCTTATCATTTTTGATTATATATGCTCATCGCTTTGTTGAAAGATTCATTCAAATAAACTTTAGTTGCATCAATAGCTTTTAAAATAGCCATATGAATAAGTTCACTATCTTCTTTGGAAGGTTTACTTAAAACATAATCAATAATATTGTTATCAAATTTTCCAATGCCTATTCGAATACGTTTAAAATTTTCAGTTTTTAAATATTGAATAATACTTTTTATACCATTATGTCCTGCACTTGATCCTGATTCTTTAATTTTTAAAGTTCCAGGCTCAAAATCCATATCATCATGAACAACTAAAATATTATCAATATCGATTTTAAAATAATTAACTATTTCTATAATAGATTCACCACTATTATTCATAAATGTTTGTGGTTTCAATAAGATAATGTCTTTGTCAAAATATTTGCAAAGTGCATATTTTCCTTTAAACCCATCTTTATCTATATCTATTCCTAATTTGTTAGCAAATTCATCAACAAAATCAAATCCGACATTATGTCTTGTATGCTCATATTTCTTTCCGGGGTTACCTAAACCAACTATTAAATAAATAATTTTCATAATTATTTATTATATTACTTTTTAATGTTATAATTTACAACAATCTAAAGGTATAATTATGGAAGATTCGAATGAAGTAGTATTAGAAAAATATAATCTAAAAAGTTGGTTCAAATCATCTGTTTTAGGTTTTTTTATAGGGTTAGCAATTATTGTTCCTGGAATTAGTGGTTCAACAATTGCTATTCTTTTTAAACTTTATAATAAATTAATTTATGCTTTAGGAAATATTTTAAAAAAATTTACTTCTTGTTTCTTATTTTTGTTGCCAATCATAATTGGCGGTTTAGTTGGAATCGTTTTAGGATTTTTCACAATTAAAGAATTAATAAATTTAATTCCTTTTGCGGTTAGCGGCTTATTTGCAGGTTTAATGAGTGGAAGTGCTCCAACTGTTTTTAATGAAATAAAGGGGCAAAAGTTTAGTTTATTCAGAATCATTTTGTTAATAGTTGGAATTTTATTACCAGTTATTCTAACAGTTGTTACAACTTTATATTCAAAAAATGAAACTAGTTTAGTTTTAGATCAAGATTATTACCAATATCCTCTTTGCATTTTAATTGGTTTTGTCGTTGCAATTACACAACTAATTCCTGGTTTAAGTGCGAGTGCATTTTTAATGTCTATTGGCTATTTTAATCATCTAGTTAATTCTGTTAGTATAAGTTTTTTAAAAGAACATCCTCTTTATTTATTAATTTATTTATGCTTAATTTTAGGATTCATTATTGGAATAATTGTTGTTTCTAAATTAATAAATTATTTGTTGTCTAAGTTTAAAATTACCACATTCTTTATGATTTGTGGATTTGTTGTCGGTTCAATATTTGCCATTTTATTTAATCCTGATATTTATCAAGTTTACTTATCTTGGGCAAGTAATGATGGGAATATGGTACTTGATTTACCTCTAGGAATCGTTTTATTTGTAGTAGGTTTTGCTATTACTTTATTTTTCTTTTTCTATGAAAAAAAGAAAAAAAGCCTGCAAAACTAAACTATTTTTTAAAAAATGGAGAGAATATGAAGAAAATTTTTGTTCATTTAGGAAAGAAATGGTACTTAATTGTTATTCTTGCAATTGCCATTATTCTTCAATGTTATTGCCAATTGATGCTCCCAGAATATATGGGAAACATTCAAAATCAAATTCGTTCAGTTGATGTGAATTTTGATGAGATATGGCGATATGGTGGCTGTATGATTGGCTTAAGTGCAGCAGTAGTTTGTCTTGCTTTTATACAATTTTATAGTGCTTCAACTGTTTCAGCTTATGTTGGACAAAAGCTAAGAACTGAAATGTTTAAAAAAGTTAATAGCATTTCCCTTAGTGACTACAATCAATTTGGTACTGCAACTTTAATTACTAGAACTACTAACGATGTTGAACAAATTAAAAACTTCACTTTAATGGCCTTAAGAATTTTAGTTATGTCACCAACAATGATGATTATTGCAATAATTAAAACTGCTCAAGAGCGTCCAAGTTTGCTTTTAGTTTTAGGTGTTATTTTACCAATCATTATTATTTTCTTATTAATAATCTTATATGTGACAGCTCCTTATTTTAAGAAAATTCAAGAAAAGATTGATAATGTTACGATTGTTTTAAGAGAAAATTTAACTGGTGTCAGAGTTGTAAGAGCTTACGATCAAGAAGTTGTTGAATCTAAAAAATTTAGCAAAGCTAATAAAGATTTAGTTCAAACTACTGTTAAAGTTAATAGAATAATGTCGTTTACCAATCCTTTCATTAATATCTTATTTAATTTATGCTTCATTGGAATTTATGCTTTTGGTTTCTATTTATTAAGTAGAATTACATCTGATGATACACTCAAAATGTATACTCAAATTGGTGAACTTGTTACCGATATTACAGTCGTTGCTCAATATAGTTCACAAATAATGATGTCGTTTTTGATGTTTGCAATGATTTTCATTATGATGCCACAAGCACTTGCATCTGCTAGACGTGTTAATGAAGTATTAAATATAGATTCTAATAAAGATAAAAACACAATTTACAAAGATGATTCCAAATATAATGAATACAAAGCCAAAATTGAAGAACTTTATAAAAAAGAAGAATCTTTAACTAAACCATTATTAGAAAAATATAAGAAAGAATTTAACAAAGAATTTAATATTTCATTACTAAAATATCAACTTGAAATTAGTTCAAAAGAAGAATATAAAAACAACAAAGAATTAGCATATTTACTTAAATATGAAAAAATTCATCAAGAATATCATTTAAAGCGTAAAAAGATTAGAGAAGCTTTTAAAAATCATGTTTCTGATGGTGCTGATACTTCAAAAGAAAATGACTTAATTGCTAAATCTGATATAAATGGTGTTATTGAATTTAAAAATGTAACTTTCTCATATCCTGATACAGATACCCCTTGTATAGAAAATATTTCTTTTAAAACTAAACCTGGGAAAACAACTGCTATCATTGGTTCAACCGGTAGTGGAAAATCAACAATTATTAATTTAATTCCTAAGTTTTATAAACCAACTAGTGGTGAAATTCTTTTTGATGGAGTTAATTTAGAAGATGTTCCAAGCGAATGTGTTCGTGAACATTTAGGTTTTGTTCCTCAAACAGCTTTATTATTTAAAGGAACAATTAGAAGTAATATTCAATTTGGTAAAAAAGATGCTACTGATGAAGAAATTAAGGAAGTTTTAAAAGTAGCTCAAGCAAAAAACTTCATTGATAAACTTCCAGATCAACTTGATACATTCGTTTCTCAATCCGGTAAAAACTTTTCTGGTGGACAAAAGCAAAGATTATGTATTGCTAGAGCCTTAGTTAAAAAACCTGAAGTTTATGTTTTTGATGATTCATTTAGTGCTCTAGATTTTAAAACTGATGCTAAGTTAAGAAATGCTTTAAAAGGCTATGTTGGAAATAGCTCAATAATTGTAGTTGCTCAAAGAGTTTCTTCAATTTTAGATGCTGATAACATCATTGTCCTTCATGAAGGAAAAATTGTTGATCAAGGCACTCACCAAGAATTGATTGCACGTTGCAATGTTTATCAAGACATCGTTAAATCTCAACTTGATAGCGATGAAATTGAGAAAACAATTAATTTAAATAAAGATTATGTTTTAGAAGGAGGTGAATAATATGCCACCAAGACAAATGACAATTGCAAAACCTAAAAATTTTTCTAAAACATTAAAGAAAATGCTTAAAGATTTTAAAAAAGAGTATGTTTTACTTGTAATCGTAATAATTTTATCGATTTTGAGTGCGGTTTTGAGCATTTTATCACCTTTAGTTCTCCAAAATTTATTAAATTCTGCCTCTCTTTCTGATGGAAGTAGTTCTTCAGCATTATTTGAAGTATTAGTAAATCAAGATGGAATGCAATATGTACAAATTAATTGGCCATTTTTCTTTTCAAGATTTGGTTTAATGCTTGGATTATATGTTTTAAGTGCTTTCTTAACTTTCCTTGCTGAATTTATTACAGTTTCAATAAGTGCAAGATTCTCTTATGACATGCGTGAAAGAGTAAAAGCAAAACTTGATAGATTACCTTTGTCATATTTTGATAAAGTTCCATATGGAGATACATTATCTATAGGAACTAACGATGTAGATAATATTAGTAGAAATTTACAAACAATTATTGTTCAAACATGTAATAGTATTACTTTATTCGTTGGTACATTTATTGCAATGTTAATAACAAAATGGCAATTAGCTTTAGTCGCAATTGTTTCATTACCATTTACTATTTTAATCGTTATTCTTGTTTCAAAGTTTTCACAAAAACAATTTAGAATTTATCGTAAAGAATTAGGCGATCTTAACGGACAAGTAGAAGAAGATTATGCCGGTTATTTAATAATTAAATTATTTAATAAACAACAAGATTCAATTAATGAATTTGAAGTTACTAACGCAAAAATGTCTAATTCTGATAAAATTTCACAATTCTTATCAGGTTTAATTTTCCCAACAACAAACTTTATTAATAATTTAGCTTATGTTGGGATTGCTGTCGTTGGTGGATTATTACAAGATCCAGGTGCAATGATTACTTTCTTTATCTTCTTAAATATGTTCTCGCGTCCTTTCCAACAAATTGGCCAAATTGTTAATATTATTCAATCAGTTGTTGCTAGTGGAGAAAGAATTTATGATCTTTTAGAAGAAAAAGAATTTGAACCTGATCCTGTTAATGCCATTGATACTGATGAAAATATTCTTGGTAAATTTGAATTTAACAATGTTTATTTCAGTTATGTTCCTGAAAAACCATTAATTCAAAACTTTAATTTAAAAATAAATGCTGGTGATACTGTAGCAATTGTTGGTCCAACTGGCGCTGGAAAAACTACTTTAGTTAATTTAATTATGCGATTCTATGAGATTAATGAAGGTACAATTAAACTTGATGGAGTTGATACTAAAGATTATAAACGTAATATTTTAAGAGGAAGCATTGGCATGGTTTTACAAGATACTTGGTTATTTAGAGGAACCATTAGAGAAAATTTACTATATGGTGATGAAAATGCCACCTTTGAAGATATCAAAGCTGCTTGTAAGCAGGCTCATGTCGACCATTTCATCGAAACATTGCCAGGAAAATATGACTTTGTTTTAAATGAAGATGGTACAAATATTTCTCAAGGTCAAAGACAACTTCTTACAATTGCTAGGGCAATAATTTCTAAACCTAAGATTATGATTTTAGATGAAGCTACCTCAAGCGTTGATACTCGAACTGAACAACAAATTCAAGATGCACTTGATAACATTATGCAAAATAAAACAAGTTTCATTATTGCTCACCGTTTATCAACAATTAAAAATGCAAAATTAATTATTGTTATGAAAAAAGGAAATATTGTTGAAACTGGAAATCATAAAGAATTGCTTGCAAGAAATGGTTTCTATGCTGAACTTTATAACTCACAATTTATTGGTAATAATCTTACTGAAAATAACTCAGAAGTTGAAGAATCTTAAAAAATAAAAGTCTCTTGCAAAAGAAACTTTTTATTTTATTTTTTTTACAAAACCCTGCAAAACTCAACTATTTTGCACGAAATTTTGTTGATATTTTGTTAAATCTTTATATATTTGTTTTAGTTTTGGATATATTTTTCTATAAACATTTTTATACAAATATTTATATTGCTTAACAGCTTTTTTGTTTGGATTGAATTCTTTAATGTAATGAATCATATTTTCTTTAGCTTCATAAACATTTTTATAAACACCTAGGGCAATATAAGTAGCCATAGCACATCCTAAAGAAGAACTTTCATAAGTTTGACTTTTTCTAACTTTAATATTGAAAATATCACTTGTAATTTGGCAAATAGCATCGCTTCGACTACCACCGCCACTAATAGTTAAATACTTAATTTTAAAATGTGTTCTTCCTAAAATTGTATCTAAGCCTTCTTTTAAACCATAAGCAATACCTTCAATAATGGCACGGTAGACATGAAACTTTGTATGAGTATCATAAAATCCTAAAATACTACCTTTAGCTGTAGGTCTTTTTAAACTTGGCCCCCAATATGGTTGAAGGACTAAACCATCACTTCCAGGACCAATTGACATTAATTTTTGATTTAAAAATTCTTCGACTGCTAAATTTTCAATACCAGCTTCAACACTTTCCTCATTAGCAAATTCTTCAGCAAACCATTTTAACATCCAATAACCACGATAAATTTGAACTTCACCTGAATAATATTTGTCAACACACGCAGCATAACTAGGCAAAAACATTTCTGGAGAAAAATATCTTTTACTTACCACAGAAATACTACTAGCAGTTCCATAACTAATATGAGCGGTAGTGGAATCAATGGAACCACATCCTAAGGCTTCACAGCTTTTATCATTACCAGTTGTTATATAAGGGAGTCCTTCAGGAAATCCTGTTTCTAACGCACATTCATGAGTTATGTATCCTAATAATTTACCAGTTTCGGTAATATGAGGAATTAGTTTAGGATCAATACCATAAGCGATGCCAACTAAATTCATTTTGGATTGTATTTTTTTATTTTTAAAAGAAATTGGATAATGTCCAATCATATTTGAAGCACTATCTGATAAAACTCCGGTCATTTTATAATTAAAATAACAATTTATTGGAGCATAATATTTTATTTTTTTATAAATTTCTGGTTCATTTTCTTGTAACCACATTGCTGGAGTTCTTTTACGATTCATATCAACCGTTGGACCCATTCCGATAACAAAATAAATTGCTCGATAAATAAAAGGTAATTTTTTTGTTCCTTTTGCAAAACGTTGATCTAACCAAATAATACTAGGTCTTAAAACTTTATAATTTTCATCTAAATATGCAGCAGTATCTCTAAAACAAGTTGAACTAACAGCCATACAACGTTCTAATAAATCTTGGTGTTTACTAGAAACTTTTTTTGCAGCTTCAACCATACAAGTGTAGTAATAATCAGGATATTGTTCACAATAACCTGGTTTTGATGAAAAATATGGTTCCTTATATTTTACTTGTTCAAAAGCTAAAAAATTGCCTTTTTTATCGATAATAGACACGCGAACAGACTGTGTTCCATAATCTATACTTAGTACTAAATCCTTTTCCATGTTAAAAAACATTATATTATATGTGTGAAATTATATCAAAAATTACTTTTTTTATGATATAATCATAAAGATGTTTTATAACATTGTTTTAGGAGGATATTAAATGTCAAAGAAATACGTTTATCTCTTCAAAGAAGCTCATGGCTTAGGAAAAGAACTTCTTGGAGGTAAAGGTGCAGGTCTTGCTGAAATGACTTATATTGGCGTACCAATCCCACAAGGTTTTACAGTCAGCACAGAAGCTTGTACTCTTTATTATGAAAGTGGTAAAACAATGCCACAAGATCTCATCAATCAAATTGATGAAGGAATTCATGCTATTGAAAAAGAAAGCGGAAAATCATTTGGTGGTAAAGATGGTAAGTTCCCACTCTTAGTTTCTGTTAGAAGTGGTGCTAGAGTATCAATGCCAGGAATGATGGATACTATATTAAACTTAGGTTTAAATGATTATACTGTTAAATTATTAGCTGGTGCTAACAACGAAAATGAAAGATTTGCTTATGATAGCTATCGTAGATTTATCTTAATGTTCACTAACATCGCAAAAGGTCATCCAAGAACCGATATGGATAGAATGTTAGATGAAATCAAAGAAAAACACGGATATAAATTAGATACTGAAGTTACAGCTGATCAATTAAAAGATTTAGTTGAAAGATATAAGGAATATTACAAGAAAACATTTAACGAAGATTTCCCAACTGATCCATATGTTCAATTACATGAAGCAGTTACCGCAGTCTTTAGAAGCTGGGATAACCCAAGAGCTAATGTTTATCGTAAGATGAACGGAATTCCTTATGAATGGGGAACTGCAGTTAACGTTCAATCAATGGTCTTTGGTAACTTAAACGAACAAAGTGGTACTGGTGTTGCTTTCTCTCGTGACCCATCTACTGGTAAAAAAGAAATTTATGCTGAATATTTACCAAATGCTCAAGGAGAAGACGTCGTTGCTGGTATTAGAACTCCTTTACACATTTCAGAATTAAAGAAGAGAATGCCAGAAGTTTACGATCAATTCGAAAAAACCATCAAAATGATGGAAAAACATTATAAAGATATGCAAGATATGGAGTATACCGTTGAAAACGGAAAACTTTATTTCTTACAAACTAGAAATGGTAAAAGAACAGCTGCTGCTGCTTTACAAATTGCTTGGGATTTAGTTGATGAAGGATTAATTACTGAAGATGAAGCTGTCTTAAGAGTTGAACCTAAATTACTTGATACACTTTTACACCCAACATTTGATACAAAAGCTTTAAAAGAAGCAGAAGTTATTGCAAATGGTAACCCAGCATCTCCAGGTGCTGCAGTTGGTCACTTATCATTCAATGCTAAAGATGCTGAAGAAAGACATGCAAATGGTGAAAAAGTTGTCTTAGTTAGAGCAGAAACTTCACCAGAAGATATCGAAGGTATGGTTGCTGCTGAAGGTATCTTAACAATGCGTGGTGGTATGACTTCACACGCTGCAGTTGTTGCTCGTGGTATGGGTAAATGCTGTGTCACTGGTTGTAGTGCAGCAATTGTTGATGAAGAAGCAGGAACTTTAACAATTAATGGTAAAGTTTATACTGAAAAAGATACAATTTCTATCAATGGTAGTACTGGTGAAGTATTTGCTGGCGCTGTCAAGATGGTTCCAGCTAGCTTAGATGGAAACTTTGGTAGAATGATGAAAGCTGCTGATAAATATAGAAGATTAACTATTAGAACTAATGCAGATACTCCACGTGATGCAATTCAAGCTGCTAAATTTGGTGCTGAAGGTATTGGATTATGTAGAACAGAACATATGTTCTTTGATAAAGATAGAATCTTCCATATGAGAAAAATGATCTTAAGTAACAATGTTAAAGATCGTGAAGCTGCTTTAGCTGAATTATTACCATATCAAAGAGATGACTTCTATGGATTATATATGGCAATGGGTTCATTAGAAAGAATCGAAGTTAATGTTAGATTACTCGATCCACCTCTACACGAATTCTTACCACAAGAAGAAGATAAGATTGAAGAGTTAGCAAAAGCTTTAGATATTACTGTCCAACAAGTTAAAGATAGAATTAACTACTTACATGAATTCAACCCAATGATGGGGCATAGAGGTTGTAGATTAGACGTCTCTTATCCTGAAATTGGTAGAATGCAAGCAAGAGCAATTATTGAAGCTGCTATTAAAGCAAGTAAGGATTTAAAGAAAGACATTGAACCTGAAATTATGATTCCTTTAACCTTAGATGTTAAAGAATTCAAATTCGTTAAGAAAATAATTGTTGACGAAGTTGAAAAAGTCTTAAAAGAAAATAATGCTAAGATGAAATATCATATTGGTACAATGATTGAAATTCCACGTGCTGCCCTATTAAGTAGTGAAATTGCTAGCGAAGCTGAATTCTATAGCTTTGGTACAAATGACTTAACTCAAATGACCTTTGGATTTAGCCGTGATGATGCTTCTAAATTCTTACCTGATTACTATTCAAATAAGATTTTTGAAGAAGATCCATTCCAAACTGTTGATCAAAAAGGCGTTGGCAAATTAATTAAGATGGCTGTTGCTGATGGAAGAGCTACAAGACCTACATTATTATGTGGTGTTTGTGGTGAACATGGTGGAGATCCAAAATCAATCGAATTCTTCAATAGAGTTGGATTAGATTATGTTTCTTGCTCACCATTTAGAGTCCCAATTGCTAGACTTGCTGCTGCTCAAGCTGAAATTCTCTTACAAAGAGAAAATAAAAAGAAATAATAATTAAACAAAATTAAAAGGCTCGTTAATTCGAGCCTTTTTTTATTGTTTTTTATAAAAAGTCTTTAAAACTCAATTATTTTTTTAAATTTTAATTTATTAAGAATTTTGTTAATTCTACTTGATAACCTTTTTTAAAATATTTTTCTTCCATCTTGTTTGCTAACTTTTTGTTCTTAGTCAAACAAAAAATTGCACTTCCAGAACCAGTCATTTGTACAAAATCAAAATTTTCTTCTTTTAACAAATTATAAAGTTTTTCAAGTTCAGGGAGCATACCAAACGAAACTTTTTGCAAAGCATTAACAGCGCTATTTTTTAGATTTGGATTACCATTTATAAACTCACTCTTAACTTCTTCAAGATTGCAAGAATCAAGTTCATGTTTATCGCTTTCTTCAAAAACTTCTTGAGTAGATAATCCAAGTGGATATTTAACTATTAAAACATAATCATCTCTTTTATGTTCAAAAAAAGTTAAACTTTGACCAATTTGTTTAACAACTGAAGGTTTTGAAAATAAACAAAATGGTACATCTGAGCCAAGTTCAATACCAATTTCAATTAATTCTTGATCAGTAGGATTTAATTTTAATAATTTAATAATTCCACGAATAGTAGCGGCGGCATCGGCGCTTCCTCCACCTAAACCACTTTGAATAAAAATTCTTTTATGTATAACAACACGGAATTTTTCCTTAAAGTTCCATCTTTTTCTACAAACATCAATTGCCTTATGACACAAATTATATTTAACTACTTTTAATGAGTAATCATCGCAAGTAATAAAATCATCTGTGTTCTCAGGAGGTAAAATTGCTATCTCAATTGTGTCGTGTAATTGGAGTGGCAACATAATTGATTCTAAATCGTGATAATTGTTTTCGTTTTTTTCAAATACGTTAAGAGCTAAATTCACTTTAGCATAAGCTTTTTCTATCATAACCATAATTATAATTTTATATTCCCAACTTTCAATATTTCATTTGTTAAATTAATAAAATCATCAATAGTTAAATCTTCACTTCTAACATTAAGATCTAAATTTGCTTTTAAAATTACTTCTTTTCTAATCTCATTATCATTAATTAAATGCTTTAAATTATTGTTTATATTTTTTCGTCTATTTAAAAATGAAATTTCGATTATTTTAAACAAAAACCTTGCAGAATCGACATCTTTTATTGGATTTTTGGTAATTTTGAAAATTATAGAATCGACTTTAGGTTGAGGAAAAAAGGCATTTTTTGGAACGGTCATAATTTTTTCTATTTTATATAAGTATTCAATAAAATAATTTACAGCAGTCTTGTAACGTTTATCTTTAGTAGTGATTCTTTCATAAAATTCTTTTTGAACCATAAAAACACCGATTTCTAAATCATTAAAATTTTTAATAACATAATTTAAAATATCGGTTGAAATATAATATGGTAAATTTCCAACTACTTTATTAAAATCATAATTTTTATATTTTAAAATATTATAATTTTCTACTATCAAATTAGTTTTATCAAAAGATTTATTTAAAAATTCTACAAACTTTTTATCAAATTCAACAGCAACATATGTTTTTGTTTTGTTTACTAATTGCTCAGTTAATGAACCAAGTCCAGGACCTATTTCTAATAATCTATCTTTCTTTTTCAACTCTAAGGCCTCTAAAATACTTTTAGTTACATCCTCATCAAGTAAAAAATTTTGTCCAAGTTCTTTTTTTGCATGGGAATTAACTAATAAAAAATATTCTTTTATTTCATTTTCACTTAGCATTTTTAATAATCTCCATTAAATCGTTCTTGTTTAATCCAAGCATTTTGAGTTTTTTTAATAATTGTTTTGCATTTAAATATTCAATATGTAAGTAATCACATATTGTCTTTCTTAATTGTTTTGAATTTTTAGATCCATTTAAATTTAATTCATATAAATCATTCATGGTTAAATCGCTATTTACGTTTGTTTCAAACTTTTTTAAATTGTTTAAGGCTAATAAAACTTCGTTAATTGTACTTTCAGCTACCCCAACTTTATGATTTTTTATTGAGAACTCTTTTCTAACATAAGCATTATATACATTTGTTAAATTTGAATTTAATATTTCTCTAATCTTTTTACCTGGGAAATCAGGATCAGTAAGTATTATAATGGGTCTATTTTTCTCGATTTCTTTTAAAAACGAAATGTCCTTAGAAGAAATTGCTGACCCATTAACACTATAAAAATCTGCCTCTATAAAAGAAGACAAAAAATCAATATCAGTTTTACCTTCGACAACTATTAATTCATTTAAATGTAACTTATTCATTTATATTTAAAATTCTCAAACTATTTTTGTAAGTAATATCTTCAAGAGTCTCTTTTGGACAATTTAATAAACTAGAAGCATATTTAATTGTTTCAACTATATATGAGGGAATATTAATTTTGCCCCTAAAAGGAGTAGGAGCTAAATATGGGGCATCAGTTTCAAAAACAACATCTTTTAAATCGACATTTTGTAAAACTTCCTTAGTTTTAATAGAATTTTTAAAAGTAAGGACTCCACCAAAAGCTATTAAATATCCTAATTTAATAAATTCTTTAGCGCTCTCAAGAGATCCACTAAAACAATGCATAATTCCTTTTTTAATGCATGTATGTTCTTTTAATATATCTAAAGTATCTTTATAAGCGTCTCGACAATGTATACTTATTGGTAAGTTTAATTCATTTGCTAATTCAATTTGTTCAATAAAAATCTTCTTTTGCAAAGTTCTTACACTTTCTTCTTTTTCCCAATAATAATCGAGTCCAATTTCTCCGATTGCAACAATTTTATTTGATTTATCCATTAATTTTCTTAAATTGTTAATTGAATCATCGTTATATTGTTTATATTCGGTAGGAATAATTCCAATCGAAGCATAAACTTCATGATATTTATTTGCAATTTCAATTGCTATCTTACTGCTTTCTAAGTCATAGCCAACACACAAAAACTTTTTAACACCTTTATTTAAAGCATCTTGAATATAAAAATCTAAGTTTTCATAGATTTTCTTATCGTTTAAATGTATATGAGTATCAAATATCATTTTACTTTCCTAAACAAAAACGAGAAAAAATCTCTTTTGCCACATCAAAATTATTATCTTCGCCAAGAATTTCTAAAATCGCTAAATAAGCGTTTTTAATGTGTTCATTTAAAATATCAATTGTAATCCCTTGATTAGCTAACTCGATAGTAGTAGTAAGTTCAAAATTAGCTTTTTCAAGTAAACCTATTTCTCTTGAATTAGCTAGTGATGGATTACTAAAGTTTTCTTCTTTAATACCTAAAATTTCAAAGATTTTTTCTTTTAAAGAATTAATATCTTGATTTTTAGCAGATATATAAATTTCATTTTCTTTAATATCTTTTATTAAATCTTTTTTATTAAAAACTTTAATGTAATTTTTATCTTTAATAAGTTCTAAAATTTCTTTATCCTCGTCATCAAAATTTTCGTTTTCAAATAAAGCAATTATTAAATCAGCTTTTTCAATTAATTCTTTACTTTTATTAATACCAATCTTTTCTATTATATCTTCGCTTTCTCTAATTCCAGCGGTGTCATATAAATTTAATATAATACCTGAAAGATTAATTTTTCCTTCAACGACATCACGAGTAGTTCCTTTTATATCGGTTACAATAGCTTTTTCTTCATGAAGAAGTGCGTTTAATAAAGATGATTTTCCAACATTAGGTTTTCCAACGATAACTACATTAATACCATCTTTAATAATTTTCCCTTTATTACCTTCTTGGATTAAAATATTGATATTTTTAATAATTTCCTTGCAAAACTCAACTATTTTTTGTGAATCTAATTCTTCGATATCTGTATATTCTGAATAATCAATGTTAGCTTCAATGTTACTTAATAAATCTCCAATTTGTTTTTTAATTGGTAAAATAAGTTCGCTAGTTTTTCCGGTTAAAGAATTTAAACAAATGTTTTTACTTTCTTCAGTTTCAGCATTTATTAAATCATTAATAGATTCTGCTTGAATTAAGTCAACTTTATTATTTAAGTAAGCTCTGCTAGAAAATTCTCCTCTTTCAGCCATTCTAGCACCATTGCTAATTGCTAAAGAAATTATTTTATTAAAGATAATTGGATTGCCATGACAAATAATTTCAACACTATTTTCACCAGTAAAAGAATGTGGTGCAACATAAAGTAGAAGAACTACCTCATCAACGATAGTTTCCTTATCTTTAATATACCCATGAATTATTTTATTAGTTGTATATTTAGTTAAATTTTTACTAAACATTTTAGAAACAACTAAAAAACAATCGTCTCCACTTAATCTTACGATTGCCAAGGCACTCCTAAATGGCGGAGTAGATAAAGCTACGATTGTTTTTTCTAACATAATTATTCTGCTGTTGATGGTTTTGTATCTTTATTACTAACGTATTTAATAACGATAGCACGATCTTTTCCATCACCGATAGATTCAGTTTTAATATTTTTATAAGAACTTAAAGCGTTATGTACTTTCTTTCTTTCATCAGGTGTCATAGGAGTTAATTTAATGTCAATATGAGTTTTCATAACTTCTTTAACAGCCTTTTTAGCTTCAGAAATTACACGATGATATTTTTTATCTTTATAATCGCCAATATCTAATAAAATTCTAATCTTTCTTTTAAATTTAGTATTACATGCTAATTTAACAAGTTCATTTAATGATTGTAAAGTAGCACCATTTTTACCAATTAATAAGGAATTTTTATTAGTTTCAATTAAAATTTTTGCAACTCCATCACGGTAAAATGTTTTAAGTGAAGTTTCTAAACCAATTCCATTAATAACATCTTTAATATAATTTTCAGCATATTCAATAATGTCAGCAACTTCATAAACTGAAATTACTGCTTTTTTAAATAAACCTTTTTTCTCTTCTTCGACTTCATAAATTAAGTCTTCAGTATTTATATCTAAATCAGTGCAGGCAATTTTAATTGCTTCATCTAAAGTTTTTGCACTATATTTTTTCATATTATTTTTTCTCCTTTGTTTTTCTATTCATAACAAAATGTAAAATCAAAGTTTGCATTATTGAGAATAATGCTCCTGCAAACCAATAAACTCCCATTGCTGCTGGTAATGTAAAGCCCATGATAATAATAAATATTGTCATAATCCATGAAACCCACTTCATTTGTTTTTGTGAACTAGTTTCAGCAGGGCTCTTTCCAAGTTTAGTAACTTTATCCATTCTTGATTTTTGTAACCATTGAGGTAATTTCATAGAAACAATTTGTCCAGCAGACATGAGTAAAATTAAAATTAACGCTGTCCACCAACCTGGATTTGAAGGCCATCCACTAAAATTAGCTAAAACAGAAGCGATAGTATCACTTAATCTTAATCCTAAAACAGCATCAACCGATAACGAAGCTGCTCCACTCATACCATTCCAAACCGCAATAAATAATGGGAATTGAATAATTAATACAAGTAGCGAACTAAATGGATGTACTTTATGTTTTTTATAAAGAGCCATTTGTGCTTGAGCTAATCTTTGTTTTTCATATTGATTTGTTGTACTATTTGGATATTTTTGTTGCAACCTAGCAATTTCAGGTTGTAACATTTGCATCTTTTGTTGAGACAGTGTTGAACTAAATGTAATAAGCATAAAGAAGGCACGAACAATAATTGTAACTAATAAAACAGATGCAATTTGTCCCCAACCTGCCATACCAAACGCATGTGAGAAGTATTCAACTAAATAAGCAATTGGATAGACTAATAAACCTTCAAGCCAACCATGACTCCAAGCATCTCCCCAACTTGATTTATCAGTTAATTGAACAGTATCATCTAAAACATTATCACTAGTATGCCCATAGAAACCATCATCTAAACTAAAACAACTCTTTAATGTAGACACCTTATTATCTAAATTAGTCTTATATAAACTAAAGAAATCATCTTCCATTGTGTAACCACTAATATTACGTGATGTTTTAATTTCGTAGTTCCAATTTTCTATGTTTGTCCAATAATTACCTTCAGCCATGTTTAGACCATCTTCGGTTTCTGGTTCCAAATATTTGTACTTACCATATCTAGTGAGCAAAGAATTATTTCTTCCTAATAAAGTCTCACTGGTACCATCTGCAAAAACATATTCACCACCATTTAACATAATTTGCAAGTTTTCGTTTGTTTGATTAGCTTCGTAATCTGCATATGCTTTTGAAGTATAACCATAAAGTAATTCGAAAGCAGAAGAATATGTTTTATCACTATAAAATTGGTCTTCTTTTGCACGTTTAGAAATATAAGAAATGACTTTACTATCTAAATCTGTCCAATATTGATCAGCTGGGCGATTAAATCCAAAAGAATTACTGCTAGTTTCTACACTTTGCACATAACTATTTTTTGAAACTTTAAATGTATATTCTGTTTTTTCTTCGTTTTCATTTAAAGTATAAGTTTCGATAGTAGTAGTTCTAATAAAATAGATTTGACTAAAATCAGCGTTACTAGAGCTACTAAGTGAAGAAGTATATTCATTTGTAAAAATAGAAGCATTATCTATTAATTTAGTTGTGACAACTTCGCCGTTTTCATTAAATATTTTTAAATTGTAATTTTTTAAACTTTCTAAAGATACTACCTCGTTATTTGATTTAAAATATACGGTTTGATTTTCTTTTGATAAAGAATTTAATAAATAATCGGCTGCGTCATCTTCACTTTCGAAGAAAATAGTGTTTACTGGATCGTATGCATAACGGTAAGCTGCGCTGTCTTCAACACTACAAAAAGAGTTACATGAAGTTAAAATGCCTAAAGTTGCTAATATTCCTAAAAATCCAAATATTTGTTTAGATCTTTTTTTCATTTTTTTCTCCTAAAACTTTGTTAAATACAGATGCAAGTTGCTCTTTGTTTTTCCAAAAATTGTTTACATCGTATTTTTTATTGATTACAACAATTACATCGATAGGAACATCGTAATTTGTTAATGAATCAATAATACTTCGTGTTTGCCTTTTAATTTTGTTTCTAATTACTGCGTTTCCGTTTTTCTTTGTAACGAGTATGCCAATACGTGTATAAGCATAATCATTGTTCCTAAAATATAAACAAAACAGATCGTTTTTTAAAAATTTCTTCTTATTTAAAATTTCTTTAAATTCTCGATATTTTTTAATTGTGTTTACTTTTTTCATTGAATTAAGCAACTAAAGTTTTTCTGCCTTTTGCTCTTCTAGCAGCTAAAACTTTTCTTCCGTTAGCAGTAGACATTCTGCTTCTAAAACCATGTACTCTTACATGATGTAATTTGCTTGGTTGATAAGTTCTTTTCATATTAAAACCTCCTTTTAACAAGTATTTAAAATTATATATGTATATATACATATATGTCAAACATTTAAAAATATTTTGAAATTTAATAAGTCCGCAAAAATCATCTATTTACATCGATTAACAAATGTGTTTTTTAACAATGTGGAAAACTAAAAAAATAACGATTAAATCATCCATTTTTATAAATCAAATATGTTAATTATGTGGAAAACTTTTCACTTATTAACATTCTTGTAGAAACTGTTAATAAAATTCCACATTTATCCACATTCAAAAAATGTTGAAAGTCAATAAATTTGATGTATTCTTGATTAATTTAAGAAGTAGTGTGGAAAACTTTTTTGTTTTCGATTTTTGTCTTTTTTCTTAAATATCTAGTGATAAAATATACACAGGTTTTAATTATGGCTACGTTAACTATTAGTGAAATTAATATGCTTTGGAAAAAGGTTTTGAAGGTTGTTTCTGAGCAACTTGGAGACAAAAGAGCTTTTGATGCTTTTTTTAAAGACACTTATATTTATTCTTTAGAAGATGATCAAATTGTTATTGGTTGTGATTCTTCTTTATCGACAAGTGTTTTAGAAAATAGATACAAAGATTTAATTTCTGAAGCGTTGTTAACTACAAAGAATCAAGTATTTAAAATTTCGTTTCTTTCACAAGATCAAATCACTGATAGTAAAGAAAATTTTTCATTTCAAAACAATGTTGAAAAAGTGCCATTTTTTAAGAATAACCGTCTAGATCCCCACTATAATTTCGAAAATTATGTTGTTGGAGTATCAAATAAAGAAGCAACACAAGCTTCTTTAATTGTCGCAAAAAATTGTGGCACTTTATATAATCCTTTGTTTATATACTCTCAATCTGGATTAGGTAAAACCCATTTATTAAACGCGATCGGAAATTATATAAAAGAAAACAATCCAAATTTAAAAGTGTTGTTTTGCTCTTCTCAAGAATTCATTGATGAATATATTAAATATGTTAGTGGAGATAAAAGCGATGAGAATTTAAAAGATTTCATTACTAGTTTTGATGCTTTACTTATTGATGATATTCAAATGTTGCAAGATAAATCAAAAACTGAGGAATTTTTCTTTAGTATTTTTGAAATAATGATTAAAAGAAATAAACAAATAGTTCTTACTTGTGATCGTTTACCTAACGAATTAAACGGTTTAGACAAAAGATTAGTCACAAGATTTTTAAAAGGTTTAACTGTTTCAATTCAACAACCAAGTACTGAACTTTGCGAAAATATTTTAAAAAAGAAAATAGAATCTACCGAGTTATCTAAAATTAAAATCGATGATGAGGTTATTTCTTTTATCGCTTCCAAATTCAAAAATAGTATTCGTGATCTTGAAGGAGCGTTAATTAGACTTAATTTCTATACAACAATTAATCAAACAAAACATATTGATATGAGTTTTGCTCAAGAAGCTCTATCTACCTTAATTGATACGAAACCAAAAAGAAATAAAATAAGTATTCAAAAAATCTTAAATGTTGTCAGTTCTTATTATTCCGTCACAGTTTCTCAATTAATTGGTAAAAATAAAACTGCAAAAATCGTTAATGCTCGCCATGTTGCAATTTACTTAATTAGAAGTGAATTAGATGTCCCATTTAAACAAATCGGTGAACAATTCTCTAACAGAGATCACGCAACAATTATATACAGTGTTAACAAAGTTGAAGAGTTGTTGAAAACTGATAAACAAATGTCCATAGTTATCAACGACCTTAAAAAACAAATTCGTTCGTCATAATCGAGACAATCCTCAACTTATCAAGAGTTATTCACACTATCAACACTTATTATTATTAATATAATAAAAGGAGAATTATAAATATGAAATTTATTATTAATCGAGATCAATTTTCTAAAAGTTTAACTAACGTAACAAAAATAATTCAAAATAAATCTGTAAATCCAATTTTATCTAATGTCAAAATTGATTTAAATGAAACTGGATTAGTTTTAATAGGATCAAACGGTGACATTTCTATTACCACTCAAATCCCTTTATTTATTAATGACAGACAAATTATTCGTGATATATCTTATGGTTCAACTTTAGTAAATGCCTTTTTATTAACTGAAATTGTTAAAAGAATTGATGGAGATGAAATCTCTTTTGAAATAGTTGATGATTCAATTGCTAAAATCGAAACAGAAAAATCTAACTTTAAACTTAATTCAGTTCGCGCAGAAGAATATTTAGATATAGATTTTTCAAAAGAAGGAGCTAAAATTACTCTTTCATCTCAAGATTTTATCGATTCTATTAACCAAGTATCGTTTGCAGCAAGTGTTAAAGATACTAGACCATCATTAACAGCAGTTAATTTAGAAAGCGATACTTCTAAATTAATTTTTACTGCAACTGACGGAGCTCGTCTTGCTAAAAAAGAGTTAAATATTCAAATTCAAGAAAGATTAAATGCCAATATCCCTTCAAAAACTTTAAATGAAGTTCTTAGAAGCATTACTACCGAACCATTTATTGAAATTTATATTAGTGATAAAAAAGCTTTATTTGTTTTAAATAACACTATTATTTCTTCAAGATTAATTAACGGAGAATATCCAAACACAAAAAATATTATTCCACGTAGCTTTTATTATTTATTAGAAATTAATGCTAGTGAATTTGTAAGTGCAATGGAAAGAGTCTCTTTATTCTCAATTGAAAAAGATAGCGTTGTTAAATTAACAATGAACGAAGGAAAAGTAGAGGTTAGTTCAAAATCTCAACAAGTCGGTAGTGCAGTAGAAACTATTTCTAATTTTAGATACAAAGGTGAAAGACTTGAAATTTCATTTAATAGTGAATATGTAAAGAGTGCTATTCGTTCATTAAAAGGAACTGATGTTTTATTATCTTTCTTAGGAGAAATGAAACCATTTACAGTCACTGATAAGAATGATGATTCAATTGTGCAATTAATCACTCCTGTTCGCCCATATTAAAAAGAAATTTGATTCTTGTATAGGGATACGATATCTTTAAATTTAACTTTAAAAAAGACTTCCTTTAATATATAATATTAAAGGAGTCGTTTTTATGTCTAAAGAAAATGTTGAAACTATTAAAATAACTTCTGAGTATATTACACTTGGACAATTTTTAAAGTTTACTAATGTTATTTCTAATGGCGGAGAAGCAAAATTTTTTATTGCTAATAATAAGATATTTCTTAACGGACAACAAATTTTTGAACGTGGAAAAAAGTTAAGAAGTCATGACCAAATTAATATTAACGACCGCTTGTTTTTTGAAATAGAGTAATGATTTTATCAAACTTAAAACTAATAAATTTTCGAAATTATGACAATTTAGATTTAACTTTTTCTAAAGGATTAAATTTTATAGTTGGAGAAAACGCTAGTGGAAAAACAAACTTAGTTGAAAGCATTTTTTATTTATCTCTAGCTAGATCTTTTAAAACACATAACGACTTAGAAGCAATTAAAGTAAATTCTTCCGAAGCTTTGATTAAAGGCAAAATATATTCAAATGATATATTTAATAACTTAAGTATAAAAATAACTTCTAAAGGAAAAATAATTTATCTTAATGATAAAAAAATAAATAAATTAAGCGAATTAACAAAATATTTAAATGTTTTGTTATTTGTTCCTAGTGATACTAATTTGATGAAAGATTCACCAAAAGAAAGACGTTTCTTCCTCAATTTAAATTTGTCAAAAATGAGTTTGTCATATCAAAACGCTTTAATTAATTATGAAAAACTTTTAAAAGAAAGAAATAACGAACTTAAAAAAGAAAAAGTTGATTTAATTTTATTAGATGTATTAACAACTAAATTAATCGAAGAATCACAAAAAATTTACCTTTTTAGAAAGAAGTTTATAAATGAAATAAATTCGATTATATCTAATATTTATCAAGAAATTTCTTTTGAAAAGAAAGAATTAGAAATTAGATATTTACCTTTTGTTAATGTAAATAATTTTACTACTGAAGCTACAAAAAAATATCATGAAGCACTTAATGAAGATCTTTTAAAAAAAGTTACAACAATTGGAGTTCATAAAGAAGACTTTGAGATATTAATAAATAAACAAAACATCGCCAAATTTGGTTCTCAAGGTGAAAATCGTTTAGCAGTTTTAAGTTTAAAACTAGCTCCTTATTTTTTAATTTCGAAAGATGAATTAAAACCTCTTGTAATATTAGATGATATATTAAGTGAACTAGATGAAAATCATGAAACTTTATTAATTAATTTTTTAAAACAATTTAATCAAGTTTTTATTACTTCAGCTAAAAGAAATAAAAATATGATTAAAAACGTATATAAAGTAGAAAATAACACCATTAAATTGGAGGATTAGTATGGACGAAAAAGAGTTAAATAACAGCAATCAGTTAGAAGAAGAAGCTACTGAAGAAGTTCAAGAAGTTGATAATATTGAGAAAAATATTTCTCAAGAAGTCATTCATGATATTGATGAACAACAAATTGAAAAAGTTGATGAAACTTATACAGGAAAAAATATCGCTGTTCTAGAAGGTTTAGAAGCAGTTAGAAAAAGACCTGGAATGTATATTGGTTCAACTAGCGCAACCGGATTACATCATTTAATTTGGGAAATTGTTGATAATGCTATTGATGAATATTTAGCTGGACACTGTACATCAATAAGTGTACAAATTAATAAAGATAATTCGATTACTGTTTCAGATAATGGTAGAGGAATCCCTGTTGATAACGTTGAAAAAACAAATCGTAGTGCAGTCGAAACAGTTTATACTGTTCTTCATGCTGGTGGAAAATTCGATAATGGTGGATATAAAGTAAGTGGTGGACTTCATGGTGTTGGCGCTAGTGTTGTTAACGCTTTAAGTACTTTTGTTGATGTTACAGTTAGACGTGATGGCGGAGTTTATTATATTCGTTTCGAAAATGGCGGACATACTGTTGCTCCTTTAAAAAGAATTGGAGATTGTTCAATCGAAGAACATGGAACAACTGTAACTTTTAAACCTGATCCAACTATTTTTACCGAAACTACTGTTTTTGATTTTGATACTGTTAATACTAGAATTCGTCAAATGGCTTTTTTAAGTAAAGGCATCCATATTAAATTAAGTGATTTAAGAGAAGAACCTCCAGTTGTTGTAAACTATAAATTTGATGGTGGAATTAAAGAATATGTTGAATTTTTAAATAAGAGTGCTGAAAAAGTTCATGAAGATATTTTATATACTAATGGTGGACAATTTTATAATGATAATGATAAAAAAGAATTTATTAGCGTTGAAGTAGCTTTACAATATGTTCAAACTTATAACACTAAGATTTATTGCTATTGTAATAATGTTTCAACTAGTGATGGTGGTATGCACCTTGATGGTTTTGGCAATGCTTTAACTAGAGTTATTAATGCATATGCTAGAAATAATAAAATCTTAAAAGATACCGATAAAGATAAAATTACTTTAGATGATTGTAAAGAAGGTTTAACAGCAATTATTTCTGTAAAACATCCTGATCCTCAATATGAAGGACAAACAAAAGGAAAACTTGGTAATCCTGAAGTTAAAAAGATTGTCGATAAAGTTTTTAGTGAATATTTAGAAAAATATTTATATGAAAATAAAGAAGAAGCACAAGTGATTCTTAAGAAGATTCGTTCTGCTTATGAATCTCGACTTGCAGCAAAAGCCGCTAGAGAAAACGTTCGCCGTAAAGGTGCTCTTGAATTAACTACACTTCCTGGAAAACTTGCTGATTGTAGTTCGAATAACCCTGCTGAATGTGAATTATTTATTGTTGAGGGTAATAGTGCTGGTGGAAGTGCTAAAAGTGGTAGAGATAGTAAAACTCAAGCAATTCTTCCTTTAAGAGGTAAGATTTTAAATGTTCAAAAAGCTCAAGCTCATAAAATATACGAAAATCAAGAAATTGGTAATATGATTAGTGCTATCGGTGCTGGTTATGGATCTAATTTTAATATTGATAATGTTAGATATCATAAAATTGTTATTATGACTGATGCTGATGTTGATGGATCTCATATTAGAATTTTACTTTTAACATTCTTCCATCGTTTTATGAAACCTTTAATCGATAATGGTTATGTTTATATTGCTCAACCTCCTTTATATAAAATTCAATATAAAGGAAAAGATTATTATTGCTATAACGATGAACAACTTGAAGATACACGTAAAAAACTTCAACTTAAACCTGGATATCCTTATCAAAGATATAAAGGTCTTGGTGAAATGGATCCTGAACAACTTGAAGAAACCACAATGGATCCAACTAAACGTAAAATGTTAAGAGTAACCGTTGATGATGCAGAAGCTGCAGATTTAGTATTTAGCCAATTAATGGGTGAAGAAGTCGCTCCACGTAGTGAATTTATTGAAAAGAATGCTAAATTTGTTAAGAACTTAGATATTTAATGGGGGTATTTATGGAAAACGAAAATAAAATTAATGAAGTAGTAAATGAAAATGAAGATACCTCTTTAGAAGCAGGAATTGTCCCAGCTTTAAGAGATACTGAAATAGTTAAAGAAGTTAAAAATTCTTTCTTAGACTATGCAATGTCAGTTATTGTTGCTAGAGCCTTACCTGATGTTAGAGATGGTTTAAAACCTGTTCATAGAAGATGTATTTATGGAATGTATGAAGCTGGATATACTCCGGATAAACCATTTGTTAAATCAGCAAAAATTGTTGGTGATGTTATGGGTAAATATCACCCTCATGGCGACGCAGCAATTTATAATACAATTGTTCGTTTAGCACAAAAATTTTCAATGCGTTATACCTTAGCTGAAGGACATGGAAACTTTGGAAGTATGGATGGAGATGAAGCTGCAGCCATGCGTTATACCGAATGTAGAATGTCTAAAATTGCTCTTGAAATGGTTAAAGATATTGATTGTGAAACAGTTAATTTTGTACCTAACTATGATGGAACTTTAGAAGAACCTGCTGTTCTTCCTTCAAAAATTCCTAACTTATTAATTAATGGAAGTGATGGAATTGCTGTTGGTATGGCAACCAAAATGCCTCCACATAATTTAAAAGAAATTATCGAAGGAATCGTTGCTTTAGCTAAAAATAAAGATATAACTATTGATGAACTTTTAAAAATTGTTAAAGGTCCTGATTTCCCTACTGGAGGAATTATTTATGGACTTGGTGGAGTTAGAGATGCTTATACAACTGGAAAAGGTACTTTCAAATTAAGAGGAAAATGTCGTATCGAAGAAAGTAGTAATGGTAAAGGAAAAATTATTATTACTGAAATTCCTTATCAAGTTAATAAAGCTACTTTAGTTCAAAAAATTGGTGATTTAGTTAAAAATAAAGAAATTGAAGGTATTACTTCAATTAAAGATTTTAGTAAAAAAGATGTTCATATTGAAATTGAATGTCGTAAAGATGTTGTTCCACAAGTTATTCTTAATCAAATTTATAAAAATACTCAATTAGAAGTTTCTTATGGAGTAATTAATTTATGTATTGTTGATGGATCTCCAAAAATTTTATCTTTAAAAGAACTATTAGAGAAATATTTGGAACATCAAAAAAATATTATTGTTAAAAGAACTAATTTCTTAAAAAGAAAAGATGAAGCAAGAATGCATATTGTTGATGCTTTACTTGTTGTTCAGGAAAACGTTGATGAAATTGTTAATATTGCTAAATCTTCATCAAATCCTAGTGAATTTGCTACTAAATTAATGGAAAGATATAATTTTGATGAAGATCAAGCTAAAGCTGTTACCTCAATGCCTTTATCAAGATTAACAGGAATTGAAGCAGAAAAATTAATTAATGAAAAAGCTCAATTACTTGCTAATATTGAAAAATATAACTATATTCTTTCAAGCGAAGAACATGTTTTAGAAGTTGTTGTAAATGAATTAGAAGAAGTAAAAGCTAAATTTGGAGATGCTAGAAAAACTGAAATTTCTACTGAAGCTTTATCAGTTGAAGATGAAGACTTAATTCCAGTTGAAGATATTGTTATTACTTTAACAAATAATGGCTATATTAAACGTATGAATTCATCTGAATTTAGAACTCAAAATAGAGGTGGAAGTGGTGTAAAAGGTATGGCTGTATATCAAGATGATGAAGTTAATATCATGGTACATTGTAAAACTCATACTGATATTCTTTTCTTTACTGATTCTGGAAAAGTTTTTAGAAAAAGAGCTCATGAAATTAATGCTAGTGGAAGAACTGGTAAAGGAATTCCAGTTTTAAACTTACTTAATCTTGAAAAAGATGAAAAAGTTGTTTCGTTAATTAGTGTTGATGAATATGAAAATAAATACTTATTCTTTGCAACTAAAAATGGAATTGTTAAAAGATGTCCTTTAAAAGAATTTATCCGTATTAATTGTAATGGTAAAAAAGCTATTACTTTTAAAGAAGGCGATGTCTTACTTGATGTAAGAGTTACAAACGGAGATAACTTAATTGCTCTTGCTAGTAAAAAAGGAATGCTTTGCTTATTTAAAGAAGATGGTGTTCGTTCAATGGGTAGAAGTGCTAGCGGAGTTAAAGGAATGAATTTACGAGGAAGCGAATTAATCGCCCTTTCTACAAATGCAATTGGTGATAAAGTCTTTGTTTTAAGTGAACATGGACTTGGTAAATTATCTAATATTGAAGATTATCGTTTAACTAATCGTGGAGCTGGTGGAGTTATTACTATTAAAGTTACTCCAAAGACTGGTGATTTAGTTAATATGAAAATTGTTAAAGGTGATGAAGATATTATTGTTATTACAAATAATGGCACTGTAATTCGTACTTCACTTGAACAAGTTAGACTTTGTGGAAGAAATTCTCAAGGCGTAAAAATTATTAATTTAAAGGAAAACGAAGTTGTTTCTTCCTTCACGATTCTTCCAAAAGAAGATTGTTTAGAAGAAGAAAAAACCTCAAATTTAGAAGAAAACCCTGCAGAACTCGATTAAATTAGGAGAATTTTATGATTGATGTTAATTTAATTTTAGAAAATAAAGAACACGTTGAAGAACTTTTAAAAAGAAAAAATTATGAAGTTGATTTAACTGAAGTAGTTAATTTAATTCATGAAAAAAAGAAATTATTAGTAAGTGTTGAATCTAATAAAGCTTTACAAAATAAACTTTCTAAAAGTGTTCCAGAAGTAAAAAAAGCTAATGGTAATGTCCAAGAGATTTTTATGAAAGTTAAAGAACTTGGAGCATTAAATAAAGATAGCGAAGAAAAATTAAAAGTAATCGAAGAAAAAATTAATGAAATCTTATTTTCTTTACCAAACTTACCTGATGAAGATTTGCTTCCTGGCGGAAAAGAAAATAATAAACCAATTTATGAATTTAAAACAAAACCTGAATTTAATTTTAAAATTAAAAATCATGTTGAACTTGCTGAATCTTTAGGATTAATTGATTATGATCGTGGAGCTAAAATTAGTGGACATGGCACTTGGGTTTATACTGGACTAGGTGCTCAACTTGAATGGGCTTTAATTAATTATTTTATAAACGAACATTTAAAAGATGGTTTTACATTTATTCTCCCACCTCATTTATTAAATTATGAAAGTGGATTTACTGCTGGTCAATTCCCAAAATTTGAAGAAGATGTCTTTACTTTAAAAGATGTTACTCCAATGAAATTTATGTTACCTACTGCTGAAACTGCCTTAGTTAACTTACATCGAAATGAAATTTTAAGTGAAAATGAATTACCTAAAAAGTATTTTGCATATACTCCTTGCTATCGTAAAGAAGCTGGAAGCTATCGTACTGAAGAAAGAGGAATGATTAGAGGTTATCAATTTAATAAAGTCGAAATGGTTGAATATACTAAAGATGATGATAGTGATCGTGCTTTTGAAGAATTAGTTAATAAAGCTAAAAGATTACTTGAAGGTTTAGGTTTACATTATCATATTTCTAAATTAGCAGCTGGAGATTGTTCACATTCTATGGCTAGAACTTATGATCTTGAAGTTTATTTACCTTCAATTGGTATTTATAAAGAAGTAAGCAGTGTATCAAATGCTAGAAGTTATCAAGCTCGTCGAGGAATGATGAGATATAAAGATAAAGATGGAAAAATGCATTTTGTACATACTTTAAATGGAAGTGGTCTTGCCACTAGTAGAGTTTTCCCTGCAATCTTAGAACAATTTCAACAAGAAGATGGAAGTGTTTTAATTCCAGAAGTACTTCAACCATTTATGAATGGATTAAAAGTTATTAAACCTATTAAAAAATAATGTATAATATATAAGCCATCGCAGTTAACGTTAATGAACCAGGTCAGGATGGGAACATAGCAGCCTTAAGTTAAATTGTTATCGTGCGGTGGTCTTTATTTATTTATGGAAAGTCACGAATATTACATGCATTTAGCTTGTTTAGAAGCCTTAAAAGCTTCTAAAGAAAATGAGATCCCAGTTGGAGCAGTAATTGTTTCAAAAACAGGAGAGATTTTAGCTTGTGCTCATAACCAAAAAGAGACCTTAAAAGATGTAACGGCTCATGCTGAAATTTTAGCGATTAAAGAAGCTTCAAAAAAAATAAATAATCGGCGTTTAGATGGATGTAAAATTTATGTAACTTTAGAACCTTGCTTAATGTGCACAAGTGCAATTTTTCAAGCTAGAATCGATGAAATTTATGTTGGAGTCTTAAGAAATTTAGACTCTGAAATTACTTTAAGTTATTTCAAAGATTTCATGTTTGAAAATAAAATAAGTTTTAAGTCTGGCATCCTCCATGACGAGATAAAAAAAGTCATGGATGAAAGTTTTAAAAAAATAAGATAAAAATTTATAATTTTTATACTATTTTTTTGAATATTTTGTATACTTTTTTTATAAGGTAAAAATATGTTGGAATTAAAAGACATTTCGAAGAATTATTTAGTCGATAAAAAACCATTTCCAGCATTAAAAAAAGTTAATCTTTTTTTTAACAACGCTGAGTTTTGTTCGATTTTAGGTCCAAGTGGTTGTGGTAAAACCACTCTTTTGAACATTATTGGTGGTCTTGATCAATATAGTGATGGAGATTTATTAATCGATGGAGTTTCCACCAAAGTTTATAATGACCGTGATTGGGACAACTATCGTAATAAGAAAATTGGTTTTGTTTTTCAAAGTTATAATTTAGTTCCACATTTAACAATTTTAGGTAATGTTGAGTTAGCTTTAACTTTAGAAGGAGCTCATAGAAAAGAAAGAATTGCTCTTGCAAAAAGGGCTCTTGATGTTGTTGGGTTAAAAGGAATTTATAAAAAGAAACCAAATCAACTTAGCGGTGGACAAATGCAAAGAGTAGCGATCGCTCGTGCTCTTGTTAATAATCCTGATATTATTTTAGCTGATGAACCAACAGGAGCTCTTGATAGTGTAACTTCTGTTCAAATTCTTGATATTTTAAAAGAAATTTCAAAAAGTAAACTTGTCATTATGGTTACTCACAATCGTGAGTTAGCTTTACAATATTCCAATCGAATTATCGAATTAAAAGATGGTGAAATTATTCATGATTCAAATCCATCAAAATATGTACCATCTAAAGAAGAACAACAACAAAAGAAAATCAAATTAGAAATTATTGATGAAAAAAATAAAAAAGCTTCTAAAAAGAAGGAAAAAAAGAATAAAACATCGATGAATTTCTTAACTGCTTTAAACATTTCTGTAAGAAATTTATTAACAAAAAAAGGAAGAACAATTTTAACCAGTATTGCAGCTAGTTTTGGAATAACTGGAGTCGCTTTAGTTTTGGCTTTATCAAATGGTTTTACAAATTATGTTAATCGCATTGAAAGTGAAACTGCTTCAACAATGCCAATAAATATTCCTAGTTATACTATTAAATACGTTAAAAATGAAGAAGTAACTTTACCAGAAAAATTTCCTGATACAAATGAAATTTATCCTTACATAAGTACAAGTGGAACAGCTACTTATGTGTATAACAATTTTAAAGATAAATATATTCAATATCTTAATAAATTAAAAAATGAAGATGGGTTAATGAATGATTATTTAATTAATTATAGCAATTCTTATAGCTTTAATTTAATGACAGAGTTTCCTAATAGTGGAGTGGGAATCGTTAATAATCAAACAATTAATGTTACTAATAATTTAATAAGTTCTTTTACCGGTTTACCAACTTCATTGTTCCATGTTTTATATGGCCAAGAGGAATACATTACTCAAACTTATGAGATAATTGATGGATATTATCCTACTAAAGAAAACGAATTAGTAATGGTTGTCGATGAATACAATCGCTTAAATCCAACAATTTTAAAGGCTTTAGGTTTTTATTCAAGTATAACCACAACTAGTGAAATGAATGATAATCCAGTTAAATTCGAAGATCTTTATGAAAAGAAATTTAAAGTATTTACTAATGAAGATTTTTATCAAAGCGCTACGAGTACAACAGTAATAGATAATATGTTACATACTCGTAATATTTATTCATTTGACAATTATGATTATGATACCTTATTTAATGATTCTTCAAAAGGAATTGAATTAAAAATTACTGGGGTCTTAAGAATTAAGAAAACAGCAAGTATTGGAGTAATGACCACAGGTTTATGTTATTTGCCTTCACTTCAAGAAACTATAGTAAACGCAAATAAAACCTCGCAGATCTCAACTATTTTTAAAGAAAATTATGTTTTAAATAAAAAAGATTCTTTTGGAAATTCTTTAACTTCAGTTGCTTTTTTAAATGAACTTACTGAATTATTTTCAAAAAGTAGCGTTGCTATTAGTGGCTTAAATGAACTATTTGATAAATATTTTACTTTTTATGATACTTCAGGTCAGGTAATTGAAGCAACTGATTCTACCACAGCTGTTGAGCAATATTTAACTTTAGCTCAAAGTAAAGGAGTAGATTTAGTTACTGATGAATTAAAAAAGAATGGATTATCTAATATCCTTAATTACATTTTAGGAATTGAAACAGATTTTATTTTACCAACTAAATATAATGATGCCTATAATGATTTACTTGGATTAATTGCTTACATAAATAGTTATAGTACGATTCAATCAATTATTATTTTCCCAAAAGATTTAACTAGCAAAGATAAATTATTAAATGCTCTTGATGAATATAATAAAGTTAATGTACTTGATCCTGATGATCCATATCATGCTTCAAATAGTAATGAACGTATTTATTATACAGATATAGTTGGAGATTTAACTGATGGATTAAGTCAAATGATTGAAGTTATTTCTATTGTATTAATCATTTTTGCATCAATTTCTTTACTTGTTTCATGTGTAATGACAGGAATCATCACTTATGTTTCGGTTGTTGAACGAACTAAAGAAATTGGTATTTTAAGAGCTTTAGGAGCTAGAAAAAAAGATGTTGGGCGTCTTTTTGAGGCAGAATCTTGTATTATTGGTGGATTAGCTGGAATTTTTGGTTGTTTACTTGCTTATATAATTACGCTTCCTATTAATCAAATTTTAAATGCACTTTATGGAGAATATAATATCGGAAATATTGCCTCTTTAAATATCCTTCATGCGATACTTTTAACATTAATTTCAATTTTATTAACTTTCTTTAGCGGACTTTTACCTGCTAGAATTGCAGCTAAAAAAGATCCAGTCATTGCTTTAAGGAGTGAGTAATGAAAAAAAAGTTTCAACAAAAAAAAGAAAATGTTCGTCGAGTATTAACTAAATATGATAAAGGACTAACTAATTATCAAGTTAATTTAAGAAAGTCACAAGGGTTATCTAATAATACTCAAATTAAAGTTAATCGAACTTATTTAGATATTTTTCTTAAAAACTTCGTTACTTTTTTTAATATTCTATTAATTGCTATCGGAGTAATTTTAATTGCGGCTGGAAAATGGGATAGTTGTGTATTTTTAGTTATTTTAATTGCTAATATTAGTATTGGTTTATTTCAAGATATCCGTGCTAAACGAATGGTTGATAAACTTTCTTTAACTACTAAAAGTAAAGTTAAGGTTGTTCGTGAAGGCAGAATAAAATTTATTGATAGCGAAGATATTGTTCTTGATGATGTTTTAATTATTGGAAATGATGAAATTATTCCTTGTGATGGCAGAGTCTTAACTGGAACAGCTTCTTTAAATGAATCTTTATTAACTGGAGAATCTTTACCAGTAAAAAAAATAGTCGGAGATGTTGTTTATAGCGGAACTTATGTTACTAATGGTGATATTAGAATACGTGTTGAAAAAATTGGTAGTGAAAATTATATTCAACAACTTCAAGCTAAATCAAAAGTAGTCAAAAGACAAAAATCATTAATTTATAAACAACTTAATTATTTATTCAAGATAATTTCTATTATTGTTATTGTAGTTGGCATTTTTATGCTAGTTGAATATGGTTATATTAAAGATGCTTTTTCTTCTTGGAATTCGTTCGTAGAAAATGTTGCTATTATGGCTGGTAGTTTAGTTTCAATGATTCCTAGTGGGATGTATTTATTAGCTTCAACTAGCTTGACAGTTGGTGCTTTAGCATTAATGAAAAGAAAAGTGCTTGTTAGAGATCTTTACAGTGTTGAAACTCTTGCTAGAGTTGATACGCTATGCATCGACAAAACCGGAACAATTACTGATGGAACAATGTCAGTTTATGAAATTGAATTTCTAAAAAAGAATAAATTTAACGAAGACAAATTTGATATAGTGATGGGTAGTTTTCTTAATGCTACTAAAGATACTAATTTTACCTCTCAAGCATTAGTTGATTATTTTGGAAATAAAGGGGTTTATAAACCTAAACAAGTTATTCCTTTTGATAGTTCTTTAAAATATAGTGCAGCAACATTAGAAGAAGTTGGCACAATTGTTTTAGGCGCTTATGGATTTTTTAATATTATTGAAGATAATGAAGTTAAAAATAAAATTGACGCTTATAACAAACAAGGTTTTAGAACTTTACTTGTCGGATTTAGTGAAAAAGCAATTATAAATGATAAGATACCTACAAAAATTATTCCGATTGCTGTAATTGTTATTCAAGATCATATTCGAGATAACGCTAAAGACACAATAAAATGGTTTGTTGAAAATGATGTCAATATTAAAGTTATTAGTGGAGATAATCCTGTAACTGTTAGTAAAATTGCTGGAGTTGTTGGTATTCCAAATGCTAATAAATATATATCTTTAGAAAATAAAACATTTGATGAAATTAGAGAACTTGTCGATGAGTATAATGTTTTTGGAAGAGTAACTCCAGAGCAAAAAGAATTTATCGTTAAAGCTTTACGTGAGAAAAAACATACTACAGCAATGTTTGGTGATGGCGTTAACGATATTTTAGCAATGAAAGCAAGTGATGTTTCAATTAGTGTTACTGCTGGAAGTAGAGCAGCTCGTGATATTGCTAATTTAGTTTTATTAAATAATGAATTTGGATCACTACCTGATATAGTTGGACAAGGTAGAAGAGTAATTAATAATTTACAAAGAACTTGTTCGTTATTTTTAACTAAAACTATATTTAGTATTAGTTTAAATATATTCTTCTTATTATTTGGATTATTTAGTAGAAATTCAATGGCTGGACCAATTTTATGGCCGTTTTCCACAAATCATTTCTATGTATGGGAATTAATTACTATTGGCACATCATCCTTCTTCTTAGCTTTAGAACCAAACAACGAACGCTTAAAAGGTCATTTCTTAATGAATATTTTCAAAAAAGCTTTGCCTAGTGGAATTATTATGGGTTGTGGAATTGTTTTCATGTTCTTATATTCTTTCTTTACTAAAGACTTAAATGGTAATAATTTTAACGATTTAATTGAAGTTAGTGTTTATTATATCTCTATTGCTTCTATGTTTGTTTTAATTCAAACTTGTTATAAATTTAATAAATATCGTTTATTAGTATTAGTTTATGCAGCTGTAATGATTGCTTTAATGTTTTTAATGTCAATATATAGCGATTTTAATTTATTAAAATTACAACGAGTAATTCATGATTTAAATTTTGTTACACTATTAATTGTTGTTTTGATAGTAAGTTTAATTTTAATTGGAATTAATTTTGTAATTTTTAATCGCAAAACTTTATTTAAAAAACTATATGAAAAACACGGAAACTAAAATTCAAAATACTTTTATTGATTTATTAAAAAAAGAACCAATCGAAAAGATAACGGTTTTGAGTATATGTGATATTTTAAAAATCAAAAGGCAAACCTTTTATTATCATTATCAAAGCATTTATGATTTAATTTTATCGATTTTTTATATCAATAGAATTGAAGTTGATGAAAATCTTAATTTCGAAAAAAATGTTAAACTTTTGCAAGGTTTTTTAATAAATAATAGGGTTTTGTGCATGGCTATTATTGATTCGTTTGCTGAAAATATTTTATTAGAATATATAAATTCTTTTATATATCGTCTTTTAGAAGTTAAGTCAAAAAAACTTTCTAACTCAAAAAAGATTTCAAAATTCTATAGTAAATCAATTGGAAATTTAATTTTAGATTTATATAAAGAAAATAATTTTGAGGTATCTAATTTTATTGATGAATTGAAAAATATGGCGGACTCTTTTAAATATATTCTTATTTAAAAGTTTTTTTGATAAAATATATTAACAACGAACTTTTTATGCACACTTTTGTTGGCAGGAAAGGTAGGAATTATGAGTAAAGAAGATTTAGTGAGTTCAATAGTTTATTTGTTGATGATTGCGGTCGCTGTAGCAGTTGGATATGTAATGTTAGCACCAATCATTCAAAAAAACTATCTTAGTAGTGGTGGAGTTTTATTTTGTTTTTTAATTCTTTCACTTATTATTGGATTAATTATTAATAGCATTTTAGTTGAAGTAGGGCATTTAATTGGTGCAAAAATAGGAAAATATGAAATACTTGCTTTTAATATTTTAGGATTAGCAATTTATAAAGTTAAAGAAAAGGATAAGTATCTTTTTAAATTTAAATTTCCAAAAACATTTGATGGATTAACTGGAGAAACACTCATTACTCCTAAAAATGATAAGGCAAGACCAATGTTATTTGTTTTTTTACCACTGGTTATGTTTTTAATTGAAGTTTTAGGATGTATTTGTGCTTTCTTATATATTGCTGATACTAAAAGTAATGATGGATTAATGTTTTTAAAATATGGCATTTTAATTTCTACTATAGTTGGCTCAATGATTGTTATTTATGATTATTTTCCATCTAGATTAGATAATATGAATGATGGTTATCGTTTAGTATTATTAAATAAAAAAATTAACATTGATGCATTTAATGAATTATTAAGAATTCAAAGAAATGAATTTTTTAATGAACCAAACAATAATATACGTCAATTTGAACAAATAACTGACTTTACTGCTCAAGTTAATATGATGGGCGCTGAACAAGCTATTGATAATAATTATGAGTATTCATTAGCAATTATTGATAATATTTTGTCACAAAAAGATAAAATTAGTAAAAACACTTTATTTGACATTAAATTAACTAAATGTTTTATTTTACTTCTTTATAAAGATGTTGAAGAAGGTAAAACATTTTATTTAAATGAATTTAATGATGAAGAAAGAAGATGGATCAGTTCTTGTAATAGAATCGATACAATTAAAGTATATTTACTTTATGCTGGTTTAGTTGAAAAAAGTGATAGTGAAGTTGAATTTGCTCTTGAAAAATCAATTAAAGCACTAAAAAAGGCTCTTCCAGGAGTTAAAGATAAAGAAAAGAAACTTTTAGACTTAGCAATTAATAAAGTCAAAGCAAAAGAAGAAAATGTATGAAAAAGAAACTGAAAAAATCTCAATTATTTAAAGAATTTAAAGCATTTATTTCTAAGGGTAATGCACTAGAACTTGCTGTTGGTGTAATTATTGCAAGTGCATTTACAGCAATTGTAAATTCTATTGTCAGTGGAATGTTTAATCCAATTATTAGCTTAGTGTTTTCTTCACTAGGAGTATCAACTGATGGTATCGGTTGGGTTATGAATTGGTGGAATCCTAGTGTATGGGATGTTAGTGATGCTGTTAATATTGGACATTGTTTTAATGGAACATATAACAAGGATTATGCTATTTATTTTGATTTAGGAAATTTAATAAATGCTATCTTGTATTTTATTATTGTTGCAGTTATTTTATTTACAATTCTAAAAATATCACGTGGAATTAAATCACGTGCTGAAAAACTAGAAAAAGACAGATTAGAAAAGTACTATTTACAACATCCAGAGGAAAGGCCAAAACCTATTGTTGAAGAAAAAAAGCCTACTGAAGTTGAACTTTTATCAGAAATTAGAGATCAATTATTGATTTTAAATAAAAAAGAAGATGATAAATAAGAGGAGAAGACTATGATAAGAATTATTACTGATTCTACTTGTGATTTGTCAAAGGAGTTAATTGAAAAGTACAACATTAGGGTTATTCCTTTACACGTTTCGTTTCCTGGAGATGATACTGAGTATTTAGATGGAGTAAATATTAATAGTGAGCAACTTTATGATTTAGCTACAAAATTAAATGTTCTTCCAAAAACTGGTGCTGTTAATGTTGTTGAATTTATTAAAGTATTTGAAGAGGAATTAGCAAAAGGAAACGAAATATTTTATGTAGGAATTGGTAGTGGACTTTCTTCAACATATAACAACGCATGTATTGCACGTGAACAATTTCCTGATAGTAAAATTGTTGTTTTAGATGGACAAAATCTTTCAACCGGAACAGGTTTAATAGTAATTAAAGCTGCTAGATTAGCCAAAGAAGGTAAGTCATTAGAAGAAATTAAAGAAATATGTGAAAAAGCTGTACCTTTAGTAAGCGCAAAATTTTGTATTGATCGCTTAGATTATTTATATAAAGGTGGAAGATGTAGTGGAATGGCAATGATTGCTGCTCATGCTTTAAAAATTCATCCTGTTGCTAAAGTTATTAATAATAAATTAGTTGTTTATAAAAAACCAAGAGGAAAATACGAAAACGCAGTTGAAGTGCAAATTGATGAATTTATGCATGATTTAGATAACATAGATAAATCTTGCGTTTTTATTACTCATAGTGGAAGAATGGATGGAATCGAAAAACAAATTTATGAAAAAATTTCTCCTTATTTAGATAAAGAAAACTTATTTATTACTGAAGCAGGTTGTACAATTTCTTCCCATTGTGGACCTAAAACAATCGGTATACTTTATATTTTAAAGAAATAAAAAGGTGGGTTTGATACCCACCTTTCTTTTTTTAAAACTAAGTAATTTTTCAAAAAACCTTGCAAAAGTAAGGTCTTTTTTAAAATTAGCCTGAAATTTTAACGTTTTTAACAGCCATCGAAGGTAATGTAATGGAGTAAATTAATTGTTTTGAATTATTACCAACTGCTAATACATTATTGAATAAATCAAATAAATTTCCACCAACAGTAAATAATCCTAATGGTTTAGACTTTTTACCATCTTCGATTAAGAAACCTTCAGCTTGTAAAGAGAAGTCTCCGCTTTTTGCATTTAATCCAGCATGAATTCCTGTAAGATCTGTAACATAAATTCCATTATTTACTTTAGCAAATAATTCTTCTTCAGTTAATTTTCCTGGTTTTAAGACTAAGTTAACAGTATCAATATCCATCTTTCCACCAACTCTTGTAGCATTACCTGTAGAAGCAACATTGTCTTTTTTAGCTGTTTCTAAATTATATAAGTATGTTTGTAAAACACCTTTTTCAATTAAAGCTTTATTTGTAGTAGCAACACCTTCATCATCAAAGTAAGAGAAGAAGATATTTTTACTTAAAGGAAGTTCTAAAAGTGTAATTTTATTTGAAACAACTTTTTCATTAAGTTTGCCTTCAAATTTGGAAGTGTGTTTTTGAACTTCTTCAGCAGACATATGGGAAACTAAAGCACTTAATAAATGTGCTAAAGCATCTGGAGAAAATACTACTTTATATGTACCAGTCACTGGAGTTACTCCATGTAATAAACTAGCTGCACCTTCTGTAAGTTTTTTTGCAAATGTTTCAGGAACTAAATCGCTAGGAACACTGCTTAAAATATAATCACCATAAGTTTTTACTTCTTCGCCATCTTGAATAACGATTTCAACAAAGACTATATAATGATTTCTTTTAACTTTTAAATTTAATCCATAAGTATTTGCAAAATTAACTTCGCTAACACTTTCACCATAAGAAACAATAACATTAGTAATTCGTGAATCTTTAGCGTAACAAAGTTTCTCTAGTTCAAAACAACGATTAATTTTATCTTCATTAGACCAATTTTCTAATTCTTTATTATAAACATTCTTTTTATGATATTTTTCACTACCACTAAAAATAATTGGTTCTTCATCTTTTTCAATATAACGAGCAGAACTAATAATATTTTTAACTAAATAACTAGGAGTAGTTTTATCATCTTTTTCAGTGGAACAAAAACCAAGTTTATTGTTATAAATTCCTCTTGCGATAGTTTTCCCAGAAGTTGAAATTTTATAATTTTCTAATTCATTTTTAAAAATTGAAAATTCAAATGATTTTGATTTAGAAGTTGTTACTTCAGCTACATCAACACCATTTTCTTTACATAATTTGAAAAAATTATTTGTATTCATCAATGCTTCCTCCTCTTCCACCGACTATAATTTCATCAATTCTAATAGTAGGTTGTCCAACATTAGTAGGAATTGAACCACTAGATGCTCCACAATTACCTTGACCAAAAGCTAAATCATTTCCAACCATATCGATATGTTTAAGAATTTCGGTAGCTTTTCCAATTAAAGTAGCACCTCTAACTGGTTCACAAATTTTACCATCTTTAACAATATAAGCTTCACTACAACCAAAATTAAATTCACCTGTTGCAGGATTAACGCTGCCTCCATTAAATGAAACAGCATATAAAGCTAATTTAGTATTAGCGATGATTTCTTCTGGAGTTGATTTACCAGCAGCAATATAAGTATTTGACATACGAGAAGTTGGTTCATATTTATAACTTTCTCTTCTACATGCCCCATTACCCTTAGCATTCATTCTTCTACCATTAAAATCATCAATTAAGTAGCCTTTTAAAATACCATTTTCAATTAATAAGTTTTTATTAGTTTCATTACCTTCATCATCAATTACATTACTACCCCATTCATTAGGAATAGTTCCATCATCATAAGCAGTAACCATATCACTAGCAATTTTTTCGCCAAGTTTATTTGAAAATACTGATAAGTTTTTGGCAACTGAACTAGCTTCAAGTTGATGCCCACAAGCTTCATGGAAAATAACTCCACCCCAGCCATTACCAATAATTACTGGGAATTTACCACTTGGGCATTCTTTAGCATCAAGCATTAAAATAACTTTTCTTGCGTTTTCTTTAGCTAAACCCTCTAAATCTAAGGTATTTTTAAAATATTCCCAGCCACTTTGTGAACCAGGTCCATCAAATCTTGTTTCTAATTTATCTCCTTCAGCAGCAACACTAGATAAAATAACACGACCATATTCGGTATGTTTAACGTGTTTTTCACCTTTAGAATTAAAAATTAAAATATCTGATTTTTCCATTAAAAAACCAGTATTAACTTTAACAATTCTTTGATCATAATTTTTAATAATTGAATTTAATTTTTTTAATAAATCAATAATTTCAACTTTATCAACATCATAAACAGAAGTGCATGGTTTAAAATTATTTTTATGATGAACTTTTTTAAACGATGTAACATCATTTAACATTTTGTCTTCATGAAACGATAATGAAAGATCATTTGCAAGTTTAATTAAACTTTTCTTAGATACATCATTTGTAAATCCATATACGCTTTGGAAACCTTTAAGAAGTCTTAAACCAACACCACTAACATTAAATGAAGAAACTGTTTGAACTTTTCCGTTTTCAACATTTAAATTATCGGTATATGAATCTTCGTTAAAAATTTCGGCAAAATCACAACCAGTTTTGATAGCGGTATTAATAACTTCAGCAGCTAATTTATCACTAATCATCTATAATCCTCCTAATTCTTATTATTATAACACGTTGCTTATTTTTGAAAAATAAATATAATTGTAGTGTTTATGAAGGTTTTTTTATTTTTCCAAAGTCAAAATTTAATTAGAAAAAGTGGCATTGGTAGAGCACTAATACTACAAACAAAAGCATTAAAGAGTGCCGGAGTCGATATTACTTTAGATATGCGTGATAATTTCGATATTGCTCATATTAATACACTTTGGCCTAAATCAATAAATATTGAAAAGAAAATGAAGAAAAATAATGTCACTCTTGTAGTTCATGGTCATTCTATTTTTACTGATATGAAAAATAGTTTTAGAGGATGGCAAATATTATCAATTTTTTCAAAAATGAGTATTAAAAGATGTTTTAAATATGCTGATGTAATTATTACTCCAACTGAATATAGTAAAAAAGTCATTGAATCATATAAATGTGTTAAATGTAAAGTTTATGCTGTTAGTAATGGAATTGATTTAAACGATTATAAAAAAGATCAAGAAAAGATAGACTTGTTTAAAGCTTGTTTTGATATTAAAAATGGCCAAAGGGTAGTAGTAGGTATTGGAATCCCTTTTGGTAGAAAAGGAATTGTAGAGTTTTTTAGAATCGCAGAAGCTTTCCCAGACGTGATGTTTATATGGTTTGGAGATTTTGCCCGAATTGGTTTACCTCATAAAATTAATAAAGCAATTAGAAAAAGACCTAAAAATGTTGTTATGCCAGGATATATAGATAATGATATTTTAAAAGGTGGTTTACAATATGCTTCTTGTTTCTTGTTCCCTACTAAAGAAGAGACTGAAGGAATAGTTGTTTTAGAAGCTTTAGCTAGTTATACACCTGTTTTAGTAAGTAATATTCCTACTTATAAAGATTGGTTAGAAGATGGAAAAAATTGTTATAAAGCTAATAGTATTATGGAATTTATCAAAAAGTTAGATTATATTTTAACTCACGATAATACTCGAATTACTAAAAATGGCTATGAAGTAGTTAAAGAAAGAAGTGTAGAAAACGTTGGGAAACAATTAAAAAAAGTTTACGAAGAAACTTATAATCTTAAACATGGTAAAATAAAATAATTTTAAAATATTGATTTATTAAAAATATTTGATATGATTATTGAGCAAGCTTTCTTTGAATTATTAGAAATTCAAGGCGGAAGGAGTTAGATATGAAAGAAGGAATACATCCAAAGTACCACAAATGTAAAGTTACTTGTATCTCTTGTGGAGCAACATTTGAAACAGAATCAACACTTGATGAAATTCGTGTTGATACATGTAGTAATTGCCACCCATTCTACACAGGTAAACAAAGATTTACACAAAATGATGGTAGAGTCGATAGATTCAACAAAAAATACGGATTTAAAAAGTAATAAAATAATCACCAGAAATGGTGATTTTTTTTCGCTAAAAATTGATTACTTTAAAGAAAAACCTTTTAAAACTCAACTATTTTTCTAAATTATCAGCAAGAATCATTTCTTCATAAATGCAATCTAATTTTAAAACTTTTCTAGCAAATAAACTTGCACTAATAAATAAAATTAAAACGATAGGTAGAACTTTTAAAACATAAATAAAATTAAATGTGCAAGAAAAGATCGTAGAAATTACTAAGCTAGATGCTGTTAAAGGAACTTTAGTAATTATTCCAAATAACATGCAAGAAGAAACTAAAATTATAAAAGTAAAATAAGAAGAATCTAAATTAAAATACTTTGATCCAATTAAACATATTAATTGACCACTTAAACTTCCTAAGCACATAATTGGAACAACTAATCCACCAGTAACTTTTGCATTACCACTAAATATAGTAATAATAAATCTAAAAACTAAAATTAATATTACTAAAATAATAGAAGTATAGGTCGAAACATTACTTATAATATTTAAGCCACTTCCCATATATTCTAAACACAAATAATTTAAAACTAAGATTATGGCAAAGAAAAAATATGAACGATATTTTATAAATTTATTATTTTTAAACTTATTAAAAAACTTTCTTATTAAAATGATTAATTTTATAAATAAATAACCAATTATCAAATTAGAAATAAATAAGAAAATATAAACGTAACCTACATTTAAAGGTAAAATATTTAAATTAGATATTGATAAAAGATGATGTTTATTAATTAAATAAGTAATTAGTACGCTAATAAATGTAACAAAAATTGCCTTTATTAAATTCTTAATATTTACCTTATGAATAAACTCCTCATATATATAACAAATGCCACTTAAAGGAGATAAAAACGCACAAGCAAAGCCTGCTCCACTAGCAATATATAAATCTTCATTTACATCTTTATCTCTTTTAAATAGATCACTAAATAAGCTGCCACTCATTGCACCTAAACAAATACTAGGTCCTTCACTTCCTAAGGTAAATCCAGCTAAAGTAGAAATAAATGAATTTAAAATAATAGTTACAACTCCTTTTTTATAATCAATTTTTTTATTTTCTCTAATTGCTAGTTCAATATAAGGTATTGCACTACCATTAATACGAGGATTAAATCTTAAAATTAAATCATTTAGTATAGCTAAAACTATTACTAACAATATTGTTAAAATGATGATAATTATACTTCTTGAATTATATAAAAAATTTGAACTATCTTTAAAAAATGTAATTCCTAATTGATACGCACCAACAATTAAACCTATAAAGACACTTTGTCCTAAATAGAAGGAAATATTTTTTAAAGAAGTCAAAAACAGTTTTTTCATAAAAGAATATAAACATATAATAAAAAATAATTTTCATTTATCAATATTTAATAAAATAAAATTGATAGTTTTTTAAAATTTATATTTGTTTTTAGTTAATCAATAATTAATTTAAAAAACACTTAAATATTCTGAAATATTTAAAATCTATTAAATATGTTATAATTTTAAAGTTATGGAAAAGAAAAGATTTTATATTACAACCCCTATTTATTATCCTAGTGGAAACGCCCATATAGGACATGCTTATTGCACTACAATGTGCGATATATTTGCTCGTTATAAAAGAGAGAGACATTTTGAATGTTATTTTTTAACAGGTACTGATGAACACGGTCAAAAAATACAAAAAAATGCGAAGTTAGCAAATAAAGACACTAAAGTTTATATTGATGAAATTGTCGATAAATTCAAAGATTTATGGAGATTACTTGAAATTACCAATGACGATTTTATTCGTACTACCGATGAAAGACATATTAAAGTAGTTCAAAGTGTTTTTAGTGATTTTATTAAAAATGATGATGTTTATTTAGGTGAATATGAAGGATGGTATTGTACACCTTGTGAATCATTTTGGACTGATACACAAGTAGGAGAAGAACACTTATGTCCTGATTGTAATCGTCCTGTAGAAAGACAAACTGAATCTTGTTACTTTTTTAAAACAAATAAATATTTAGAGCCATTAATGAGTTTTTTTAATAAAGAAGATTCAATTTATCCTCCATCTAAAAAAAGTGAGATGTTAAATAACTTTATTAAACCTGGACTTGAAGATCTTTGTGTAAGTAGAACTTCTTTTGATTGGGGTATACCAATTTTAGAAAATAAAAAACATGTTGCTTATGTTTGGCTTGATGCATTATTTAATTATTTAAGTGCTTTAGGTTATAGAAGTGAAGATGATTCTTTATATAAAAAGTTTTGGGAAAGTGAGGAATGTGAAATTATCCATGTAATTGGAGCTGATATTACTAGATTCCATACAATTTATTGGCCTGAATTTTTAAGTGCACTTCATTTAAGACTTCCAGATAAAGTATTTGTTCATGGATTATTGATGACTAAAGATGGAAAAATGTCTAAATCTAAAGGTAATGTTATTTCACCTTATCCACTTGTTGAAAAATATGGAGTGGATGCGGTTAGATATTACTTTGCTCGTGAAATTGTTTTTGGACAAGATGGACAATTTACTCCAGAACAATTTATTGAAAGAATAAATTTAGATTTAGCAAATAATTTAGGTAATTTAGTTAATAGATCTATTTCAATGATTATTAAATATTTTGATGGAATAATTCCTTCATTTATTAGTGTTACACCTTTAGATAAGGAATTAGAAGATTTAGTTATTTCTACTAAAAAATCTTTTGAAGAAAAAATGGATGATTTAAAAATAACTGAAGCTTATATTGATGTAATGAATTTACTTGGAAGAGCAAATAAATATATTGAAGAAACTGCTCCTTGGAGTTTAGCTAAAGATAATTCTAAACTTGAAGAATTAAAAGCAGTTATGTCTCATTTAACTTATGTTATATTTAATGCTGCAATTATGTTAAGACCAATTTTAGTTAATAAAGCAAATCGTATATTTGATTTTTTAGGAATTACTGATTCTTTAAGAGATTATAATAATATGTTAAATACTCATTTATTAGATAATAAAAAGGTTAATAAAGGCGAAGCTTTATTCCCTCGTCTTGATGAAAACGACGTTAATTATGTTAAAAACCTTGTAAAACCTAGATAATTTTTTAGATTTTGAAATTTATATGAACAAAAATAATGAAGTTATTAATGTAAAATGTGTTGATTTTACTTTTGATGGACAAGGATTATGTAAAGCAAATAATCGTGTTATTTTTGTTCCATCTTTATTAATTGATGAAGAAGCTGAAGTAGAAATCTTATATCGTAAGAAAAATTTTGATGTAGGAAAAATTAAAAAAATAACTAAATTTTCTCCATATCGAATTAATCCTTTATGTAAATGTGCTACTAGTTGTGGAGGATGCTCCTTCCAAAATTTAGATTATCAAAAAGAACTTGAATATAAAAAGAAAACAGCAATTAATATTTTAAATTCAATAGGTAAATTAAATATTAAAGATGTTCCGCTTTTTAAAATGGAAACGCCTTATTTTTATCGTAATAAAATTCAAGTTCCTTTTGGATATGATAAACAACATCGTTTAGTATATGGATTTTATAAAATAAAATCCCATGATATTGTTCCAATTAGTAAATGTATGATTGAAGATGAAGTTCATGAAGTCATCTTAAAAAATTTAGCTAGATTATTAAAAGAATTAAAAATTAAAGCTTATGATGAAGATAAAGAAGAAGGTATTGTTAGACATGCTTTAATTCGAGTAGGAAAAGTAACTAAAGAAGTAATGTTAACTTTAGTTGTTACTACTTCAAGATTTAAATCTAAAAATATTTTATCAAAAGCTTTAGTTAAAGCTTGTCCAATGTTAACAACAATTGTACTTAATATAAACGAAAGAAAAACTAATGTAATTTTAGGAGATAAAGAAGAAGTTATATACGGAAAAGGATATATTGAAGATGTTTTACTAGGAATTAAATTTAGAATATCTTCAAAATCTTTTTATCAAGTAAATCATGATCAATGTGAAGTTTTATATAAATTAGCTTCAAAAGAAGCTAATTTAACTAGTAATGATGTTATATTAGATGCTTATTGTGGAATAGGTACTATTGGATTAACATTAGCTAATAAAGTTAAAGAAGTTGTTGGAGTTGAAATTGTTAAAGAAGCAATAAATGATGCTAAATTAAATGCTAAATTAAATAATATTAATAATGTTAAATTTTATTGTTTAGATGCTAGTGATTTTGTTTTTAATAATAAATTTGATGTAGTTTTTGTTGATCCTCCTAGAAAAGGATTAGATGAAAAATTTATTAATGCTTTAATTAAATCTGCTCCTAAAAAGATTATTTATATTTCTTGTGATGTATCAACTTTAGCTAGAGACTTATTTATATTAAAGAAATATTATGATATTAAATCAATTAATTTTGTTGATATGTTTCCTAGGACATATCATATTGAGAGCGTAGTTGGATTGTATCTCAAGAAGTAAAAACCATTCATTTTTAATAAAAAAGGTCATAATTTGAAGAGAGTTATATCTCACGAATACCACTTTTACTTAATGCAAAATGTATTAATTAATTATACAAAAGATAGCCTGTGTCCTACGTTGTAAGTGGTGTTAATCACGGATATAAAATGTACATAACGGGGTGCAGATCATTCTTCAGGTTTTAAAAACTTTTCTACTAGTAGAACATTAAAACTAATCTAAGCAAAGATTAATTTTTTATTGACATGGTATTATCGGCAGGATATCATGGTATTGTCAAAAGTAATCTGGGCTAAGATTAAAGGAGGATTCAATCGTGGAATTAGAAAACAAAATTTGGAAATTTACTAACAACTTAAAGATGTACATGCCTGCTTCCTTGGTGGAATATACTGCAAAGGCGTTGGCATTTACCTACTATCTTTATTTAGAAAAGTTTAACAATTACCCAACAGGCGACGTAGATGATGCAGCCTGTAAATTGGTCAAAGCTTTAACAGAAGAAGATACTAGCTACACGTATAAAAGTGTGAAAGAGTTGGTTGAAGCGGCAAAAGTCGGACCTCAAGAGGTTTATGCTAATCAAGGTTTGGGATATCGTTTCGATCCTTTAGCAATCAGTTTAGAATTATCAAATTTCACTAAAGACGAATTGTTAGCTATGCTTAATTATTCATTTAGTAACTCAATTCATGACGAATCGACACCTGATAGTCTTAGTGATTTAGTATTATTATTAGCTAATAAATTCTTAAAGCAAAAAATTAATGTCACTGACATGACTTGTGGAGAGGGTTCCTTCTTATTAAAGGCCGCAAAAGAGTACCCACACATCGAAGGTGTTGAAATTAATATTAGTAATTCGATTATTGCAAACATGCGTCTACACGCTAACGAAATTGAAGGCCGTGTCAGAAATATCAATTGCTTTGAGGATAGCTGGCATCATCAAACTGCACGAGTTGGTTCAAACCTCGTATTTTCTGAATTCCCATGAAAACTCATTGTTAAGGACTCAAGACAAAGAGAAATAATGTTTAATTGCAACGCTAACAGATTCTTACTTAACCAGGGCGATACATCTGATTATTTCTTCTTATCAGCCATGATGAATTATTTAGATAGAGATGATGGTGTAGCAATTTCCGTTGTTCCTCTATCTATTCTTTCCAATTTAGCTGACAAGAGAGTTAGAGATCACATGCTCCGTTGCGGTTTTGTTAAAGCCGTTATTACCCTGCCAACAAATATCTTTACTAGAACAAACATTGGTACAGCAATGGTAGTGTTGTCAGACACAAAGAATGAACGTGTTGCCTTGTTTGATGGTTCAGCATATTTCAAAAAAGAAAATAGAAAAATCAATAGTGTAAATGCGCACGAATTGTTTATGGAATTTAGCAAGTCTTTCGATAGTGGTGAATGCTTATTTACACCTGAAGAAATTGCCAAGCATGATTATTCATTATCACCAGCTATTTACTTTAAAAAGATTGAAAAAACAATGCCAAATGCCACTGAATTAATAGAATTAGCGGATATATTTACCGGATGGCAAGTGCCTTCTGCAAAATTAGAATCTATTCATAAAACAGATGGAACGGGTACTCGTTTGCTTCAAATGAGTAACGTTGAAAATGGTTCAATTGTGTCTAAATTAGAAAGATATGACATCCCAGAAAACACAATTGATAAGTTTAAAGTTCAAAAAGGTGATGTTGTTATCTCTACTAAATCATTAAGAGTTAAATCTGCGGTGGTTGATTTAAATACTGATGAGCCAATTGTTGCAGCCGGAAGCATCATGGTCATTAGGCCAAAAAAAAAGAAACTGGATCCATATTACCTGGTTGCTTATTTTGAGTCAGATTTAGGCAGACAAGTATTGGAAATGTATCAAACCGGCAATATTATTCCTAACTTATCAATCAATAACGTCAAAAAGATTCCGGTTCCAGGTTTACTTTATGATCGCCAAGTTAGAATTGGTTCAGAGTATATGGATTTAAGAGATTTAATTAGATCAGAAAAAGAAAGGCTTAAATCCCTAGAGTCTAAAGCGAACAAAATGCTAGATAACCTTTGGGATAAGGAAGAAGGTGAATAGTGTGACTTTAGGACCAGAATCATTACAAGACTTTCTAAATACAGCCCTTAACAAAATTCAATTAGCCATAATGCGTGGAAATGCAGCAGGCGAATTAGAAAAAGTTGCTGAGCAGTATGGCATCATCGATTTGTTACAAGAATCAGAACCATATTGTGACTTCTATCTAAATAACGCTAGAAAGGCCAATATTCTTGTCTTAGCTATCGAGTTGCCAAATGTTAATGATCGGAAACTAAGAGCCAAAAAGAAATACGGAATACCTCCAGATAGAATCGAATTCCAGGCAGTAAAGCCGAACTTTGATTACAGCCGCTTAGCCAGCACCAGTGCTTATAGTGACATTATAGTTGGTCCTGTCCACCATAAAGGTGTTGGCATTGGAGATAATTCGAGCTTCTTAGCAGCTGTCGAAAATAATCCAGCTGATTACCCTAAGGTACACAGAATGACTGATTCAAATGGAGTGTTAACCTTATCGCAATCTGCTTTTGAAAGGTGTTTAGAAAATACAAATTTTATTAAAGAATGCCTAACTTATTAGCTATAGTTTGGATAGATTACTAATTTAAATTTCGATATAATTAAGTAAGTTTAGATTCCCGGGATTGGAATGGAGAATCAAAAGAGATGGATACAAGAAATTATTTTAACGATATAAAGAGTGTTCAAGATATTTTGCGTAAAGATAGCATGCAAGATTACTATCGTGACACAATTTTAGGCTTTACAATCTTAAAAAGATTGATGGGCCTTCTTAAAGATACACAAGAAGCGGTTGATAAAGCATATGCAAAAATGAAAAAAGAAGGCACAATTGATAAGCAAAAACTTCTTTCTGAATCTGGGCATGGATATTACAACGTCTGCAAAATGACATTCCATGATTTGCTCTCCGATCCACAAAAATACTATTCCAACACCAAGAAAATGATCGAAGGCTTTTCAGATAACGTTACCTTTATTTTCGGTGAAAAAGGGTTGGACCTCGTTAAAACAGCAAAGGCGTTAGATGACAAAGGAACTCTTTATGGCGTTCTTAAGAAGTTTGATGCGCTTGATTTAGGCGTTATGGATAATACAGAGATGGGAAAACTATTCGGCCAATTGATTTGCATGGTTTATGGCACAGTAGAAAATGGTCAAAACTGGACTCCATCGGATTTTGTCGAATTACTAACCAAGCTTTTGCTTGCTGAAGGGTGCGAACATCTAAAAAATGGATTCAATTATGTTACGCTACTAGATAATTGTGTTGGCTCTGGACAGCTAACAAGCCATTTTGAAAAAACTGTAACGGCAATGAACCCGATGAACAATGTTGTTGTGTATGGCCAGGATAATAGTGATTTAAGTATTGCAATTTGTAAGGCTGAACAACTTATGATTGGTCAAAAGGCAGAGAACTTCGTTGTTGCAGATACATTGAAAGAAGATCCATTTCCAAACGACGATTTTGATTATGTCCTTCAGAACGCTCCTTATGGCTGCGGTAGAAAAAAAGCAGACGAAGATACTATTAAAAATTTGCTTGGCGACGATCTTCCTACATCAACGGACAATCAAATGCTATTTTGGAAGGCCGCAATAAGAAAATTGAAAGATAAAGGCAGAGCAGCATTACTTTCAAACGGATCACCATTGTTTAGTGGTGCAACATTATCAGGAGAAAGCAAAATCAGAAAATGGTTATTAGACAGAGACTATGTTGAAGCTATTATAAAGTTGCCTGATCAAGGCTTCATTGATACTGGTATATCAATTTATGCTTGGGTTATAAGTAAAAACGGCAAATCTCAAAAGAGAAAAGGGTGGATACAAATTATTGATGCTTCATCTTTTTTTCACAATCTTAAAAAAGGAATTGGTTATAAAAGAAAAGAAATGACTTCTGAAGACATTGAAAATATAGTTAATCTTTATTCAAAATTTGATGTTAATAAGCCTTCAGAATTAGTCAAATATGTAAAAAAAGAAGAGTTCTACTATTATGAAGTAACGATTCAACAACCATTTAGAAGGAATTTTAAATTGTGTAGAGAGCGTATTGATAATCTTTATTCTCAGAATGCGTTTTCTTCGCTTTTTGATGAGGAAGAGCTTGAAGATTTACTTAATAAAGAAGCTACATTAGAAAACCTGGAAAAAATTAGAAAATTAAAAGATGGGAAAGTATTACAAGACCAAATATTGACCACCTTGAATAACAATTTTAATGAAATCGTATATGATGACATGAATGCTTTCGTTAGAATTATTAAAAACATTTTCCCTTCCCTGCAAGACAAATACATCAAAGCAATTGCGATGGCTTTTTCAGAAAAAGATAACACTTCAAAGACTTATCCAGATAAAAAAACCAAAACAGGTTTGAAACCAGATTCTGAATTAAACGATAGCGAATTTGTTGAGTATAGCAAATCTGTTGATGCTTATTTTGAAGAAAATGTTAAACCTTATTTGCTTGATGCCTGGTTTACAGATGACTATGTTACTAAGGTTGGGTGCGAGATAAATTTCAATAAGTTTTTTTATAAGTATAAAGAACCAATATCTTCGTCAGCGGTTTTGGCGGATTTGAAAAATATAATCAGCAAAGAAAAGGGCCTGATCGAGGAATTATTCAATGATTAGAATTAAATACATAGCAGATTTAATAAATGGTTTTGCTTTTAAACCAATCAGTTTTGATTATTCGAATCCTTTTCCTGTGATTAGAATTACAGACGTCGATGAAAAAATAGATATTCAAAAATGCTATGGTGTTCAATTTGATCCTAGATTGTCACCATATACCGTTAAAAGAAATGATGTTCTTGTTGCTCTTAGTGGCGCCACCGTTGGAAAAAGCGGACTTTTTGACGATGATAAACCGGCTTGTATTAACCAGCGAGTTGGTATTATAAGGCCGCGCTGCGTAAGACCAGAGTATTTGAAATATTGCCTATTAGATGATATGTTTTTAGATTTTGTTAGGCTTACTTCGATGGGATCCGCACAGCCTAATATTTCGACAAATGATATAAAGAATTTTTACATACCTACACGTTCCAACGAGGAACAAATAAAGATTGTCAACGAACTGAATAACTCAATTAGCAAAATTAATGACTCCCTCTCTTTTGAAGAACAAGAAATCGAAAAATTGAGAGCCTATAGATACAGCCTCATTTCTGAGCTTTGCAAAAATGGACTCAGAAAGTCGAAAAAGAAAAAAACGAAAAACCATTTTATAGGTGAATTACCTATAGATTGGGAGCTAGCAAAAATAAAACATCATTGCTATCTTAAAGGAAGAATTGGATGGCAAGGATTAAAGGCTGAAGAGTACAAGGATGAAGGGCCATTTTTAATAACTGGGACTGATTTTTTAGATGGAACAATCAATTGGGACACATGCACTCATATTACTGAGGCAAGATACAAAGAAGCTTATCAGATTCAGATTAAAGAAAACGATCTCTTAATAACAAAAGACGGCACTGTTGGCAAAGTTGCTATTGTTCAAGGTTTGCCTTATAAAACATCTCTTAATAGTGGAATTATGTTGATTAGAAACGAGTCAGGTAAATACATTAATAAATACTTGTTTTATTGCCTTTCAAGTAATATTTTTTGGGAGTGGTTTGATTATAATCAAAGGGGACAAAGTACAATTATACACCTCTATCAAGAACAATTCGGGAATTTTCAATTTCCTCTCCCTCCAATTGCTGAGCAAAAAGAAATCGTTAATTATTTGGATAAAAAAGTAGCGGTAATTAATTCGTTGATTAAACTTAAAACTGAAAAAATAGAGAAATTAAAACAATTTAAAAAATCTATTATTTATGAACGAATACACGGAAAGGGGATGGATACCAATGCCTAACGAAATGTCATTTGAAAAAAGAATAGTATATGAAAAGCTTAAAGATTCGCTCGGCAATGTTGGCGCGAATTACATATCAACCTATGCCTTGGATAAAAACTTACTCTTTGAGTTTCTCAAAGATACTCAACCAAAAGTCACAGAAAAGCTATTAAGAGAATGCTCAGAAAGCGATTTATTAAGTTTAATATACGAAGCATTGTCTAAAGACGGAATAATTAAAGCTTTAGTCAAAGGTATTTACATTCAACCAGCCGGTTGTGCAAAAGAACAGCTCTTCATTTTTTACACTAAGCCTAACAATACAATTAATCCCGAAGAGTATGAACGTTACAAAAAGAACCGCTTTTTTGTCGTGAAAGAACTAAATTATTTAGGTACTAGTGATCGCATTGATGTTTCTATTGGCGTTAATGGTCTGCATCTTTTTGCAGTGGAAATAAAAAACGGAACTACTCAAACGTATCAAGATGCTGAATATCAATTAAAGAATGATAGAGATCATACATCTGCTTATTTCAGACACATCATATGTTCATTTGCGATGGACAGACTTCATATATCGATGTGCGCCAATCTGTCAAAAGATGCTGATTTCTTGCCATTTAACCAGGGCAATGATGGTGGTGCCGGAAATCCTGATACTGAGTACCCACATTATCCAGTCGAATACTTCTGGGAAGAAATAATGACCAAGGAAGGTATTTCTAATCTTATTCAAAACTTCATTTTTGGCGAAAAAGATTCAATGATCTTTCCTCGTTATCATCAATTTAAATGTACAAACAATATAATTGAAGATGTTTTAGATAAATTTACAAAAGACGATTTAAAGAATTATTTAATAGCAGCTGCAGCTGGTTCAGGCAAAACATTCATGATTGTGTGGACCGCTTACAAACTTGCTTACTTAAACAACTGTAACAATAAACCTATTTTTGACAGCGTGATTATTGTTTCTAACAGATTAGTAATTAATAAACAGTTGGATCAAGCAATGAATAAAATTGATCATCAAACTGGCTTTGTAGTTAAACCAACTAGTTCAGCAAAATTAAAGAGTTCCATTAACTCCGGAGACCGCATAATTGTTGCTAACATGCAAAAATTCCCTGATGCCGTTGATGGTATTTCTTCAACGAAAAATAAAAAGTTTGCTGTTTTAATTGACGAAGGACATGACTCTACATCCGGTCAATACATGAATGATATTAAAACTTCATTCTCGATAGACGATAAGGAATCGTTAAACGATTATCTAAAAGATAAAGAATTTACCTCAGAGCAAATCGCAGATCTTATCAATGACAGAATGGATAAAGTTGAAGGTAGATTGAAGAACGTCACCTTCATAGCATTTACAGCAACGCCTAAAAAGGAAACCAGAGAAATATTTGGTGATGTTGTTGTGGATGAAAATGGACAACCAGTTTTGGACGAACAAGGAAGAAAAGAATACAAGCCTTTCTTCTCATATACAATGAAACAAGCCATCGATGAAGGATTCATTCTAGATGTTCTTAAGAATTACAACACTTATTCTCTATATTGCAAAGCACAATGTATTAAAGAACAAGACCTATTAGTTGATTTGGATAAAACCAATAAAACTCTTACCGATGCAACTTTGTTGGATGAGAAAATCATTGAGAAAAAGGTCAATATTTTCATGGGATTCTTCTATTCTCGCGTAAATGACTTGGATGGTAATTTGAAAGCAATGATTGTGACCGGAAGAAGAGAAGCTGCATTGAAGTACTATATTGCTTTGAATAAGTATTTCGCGGACAATGGTCTCTCTTATAAAGCTTTAATTGCTTATTCAGATGTTTTAGAGATTAAAGGCATTAAATATGAAGAAAACGACTTTAACAATTTGACCGATCCGCTTGAAGAAGTTTTCCACAAGAATAAAGAATATAAATTCTTAGTAGTTGCTGATAAGTATACTACTGGTTTTGATGAGCAATATTTATCTATGATGCTTGTTGATACTCCACTCAAAGGAGTCAAGGCTGTCCAAACATTATCGAGATTAAATAGGGTGTGTCCTGAATATCCTGAAAAACGAACATTTGTTTTAGATTTTGTTAATGAATACAACGATATTCTGGACGCATTTAACACTTTCTATGTTGACGCCAAATATTACAGAAAAGATGATTTTGACGATATCTACAAGCTTGAAAAGAATCTTGATGCATTAAGACTCGCAACAGAAGAAGAAATTCATGCAGGCGCAGTTTATCTACAATCTGCTTCTTACAAAAAAGATGATTCTGCCTATTTGGCATTAACACAAATTGTAGCCAGAATTAGAATTAAATTTGAAAACGATGCTAAAGCATTCTCTAAGGATTTGATAGAACAGCAAAAGTATAAAAAAGACAAACTATGGGTAATTCGTAACTTTGTCCGTATGTATGATATTTGTATACAAAAAACAATACTTAATGACAGGAGATTAAGGGATAAAGACGTGTTCTATTCCTATCTTCTTGCTTGCATTAAGTTAAGAACAAATGTTTTGTCGATAAAGGATTTGAGTGAGTTGGTAAAATTTACTAACATTTGCATTACTAAGAATGAATCAATCAGCGATCCGGAATATGGCGATGGTAAAGAGATGACTGGTTCAAGTGGTGCAAATAGAAAACCAACTTCAAAAAAACCTGAAACAAGTACTTTAGAAGAGGCTGTGAAGGTATTCAACGAAAACCTTGGATTATCTCCGACAGAACCAATCTTTAAAGAATTTATGGAATTCTTATTGAATAATTCTTTCTGCATAAATGTTCTTGCCTATTGTCAAACCTTTGATGAATTTGAAAAAATCATTTTCATGAATTGTATGGATAACAAATGCAACGTTTATAAGGTTCTTACTAACAACCCTAATGTTTACTCATTTGTTACAAAAATAGCTGATTTTGATTTTAGAAACGACTGCTTACACTGGGTTTTGTTAGAAATATGGAAAGAAAAGAAAATTAAAGCTTAATAGTATGATTTATGAACCATAACGAAAGGCTTTATTATATTAACTATATTTTGATGAATAGAGATGCGTCTTATAAAGGGCCTGCGTCTCTTTTCAAATATAGACCGTTTGATGAACACACATTCGACATGTTTGAAAACAAATATCTTTTCTTATGCGTTGCTGAGAAGTTGGATGATCCTACTGAATGTATGACATCCCTCAATATGCAAAACTTGTATGACTTAGAGAAAGATGGACTAAAGAGACAGTGTGTTTTTCAAATAATGGAATTTATTAGGCCTTATACAAGCAAAGAGAACTTTGAGCAAATACAGCTGTTGATTAGTCAGATTCTAAATAGAAACGGAACCGTTAGACCAAATCATCTTTTGGATATTCAACCAGAAATAGATGAGCTAGTCCCTGGTGCTAACACAGCTCCCATCGTTAATTACTTGGTCAATATTCCTCAGAAGCTTGATGAACCTGGAATGAATGAACAAATAAAAACATTAATTCTTGGAGCTTATGAAGCAAGACAAAAAATGGGTATTTGTTCACTTTGTGAGGATGCTGATAATGAATACATGTGGGAGAACTATGCTGGCAAGAATAGTGGATATTGCGTCGAATATGATTTTAGCGATTTTAAGACACCAAACATATTGTTTCCTGTAATTTATCAAGACGAAAGAGAAACGAACATTGTGATGTCTATAGTGGCTAATTTCATAGGACAAATGGTATTCGGCATGTCGAGCCATCAAATAAAGCCAGACACTTCTCAATATTTAAGACTGTTTATAACTAAATACAAGCAGTGGGAGTATCAAAACGAGTGGCGAATTTTAGGAGACGCAAACACTAGAACTCCTGCGCCAAAGATCAAAAAGATCATCTTAGGAGTTGACGCTTCAGTCGAAAATAAAGAAGCCATTCGCAAGTATTGCAATGAAAACAACATTCCTTTAGTGGAAATGAAGAAATAAATTTGATAGCCTCTAGGTTAGGCTTGGTTATAGTCCACGTGGATTACTTCACATATTGAGAGTGTAGTTGCGTTAAATATTAAAAAGTAGTGATAATGATATATTGCTAATATAGCTTGGGATTTTATATTGAAACATTAGCGAAAATTATAGAATTAATAAAAAACAACAGTTACCAAAAGATAACTAACTGTAAAGGTGTTACTGTAAACATATTTTAATTGTAAGAGAGAAAATGATGTTAAAAATAAAAAAATTAAAAATGTGTACGGAATAAAGGAATTATGCAATGCTGAATTATTAGTAATTAAATTTATTTTAAATTAAAGGATTTATATTTATGATTTTTTTGTAATTATTACTATAATAAATATAATTAAACATGAAATTATCGATAAAGAACTTAATATATCAAGCAATTATTAGTAATAAATGGCTCGCAGTTTCTTATTTAAACAGGAATAATGAGTCTACTAATTATTATATTGGAATAAAAGCAGTAGATATTAAAAAAGAAATCATTTATTGTGATATTTTTAATCCTTTTAAAACTGACCATCTTTTAAAAAAAGGAAATGACACTTATATTAAATTTTCAGGAATTAAATCTGCTAGGATTATTGAAAATAGTTACTACGAAATTCCTATAAATCTTAAAACTAAAATTAAAAATGATAAGGCGTTTTATGCTTATTTTGATGTAGTTAATTTTGATAATAATATTTTAGAATATTTATTAGAATGTTATCGATTAGATAATGACCCTTACGTTAAAGATAAAGCTTTAATTGATGATATTGATTTTTATACACTTTCTAAATCTTCTAATTATCAATTAGATGATAATCAATTTAATATTTTATTAGATAAAGTATTTAAAGTTTCTTATGAAGAAGCTAAACAAAAAAATCGCTTTGCTACACTTGCTTTAAATAAACTTTCAATAGATATTGATGGAAAGCAATATGTTATTGCATATCGTGAATTAGAGTTAAATTTTTTAGATAAAACATTACATGTAGCCAAAAAATCTTCTATTAATAATTCTTTTTTAATTTCTGAAAGAAAAAGAGTTACTTTAGGAATGTATTTAGATGGAATTTCTTCTGAAGATTTTTGTTCTACCTTTGATGAAAAATATAATGAATATAAAGAATTAATTAAAGAAAATTTTCATCATAACGAAAGAATAGATACGACTCCATCAATATTTTTGTTATTTCGAAATTGTTTAAATGGTGTAAGTGATGCAATTGAATCTATTGAAAAACTAGATGAAGAAAATAAATTAACTACACCTTTGAAAGCTTTTTTTGGTCGAAATAGAAGTAGAAATAACAAAGATAAAGATTTAAATATTGTTGTATTTAATAAAAATAAAATAAATATTGATCAACTTAGGGTAGTTTATAACTCAATGGTTAATCATATTACTTATGTTAAAGGGCCACCAGGAACTGGTAAAACAGAAACTATATTTAATGTTTTATTATCTGCTTATGCAAATAATAAAACAGTTTTAGTATGTTCAAATAACAATCATCCTGTTATTGATATTTATAAAAAGATGATTGAGTCTTTTAAATTTAAAAATAGTAGTCAAGAAATTATTTTTCCAATGATTCGTATTGGAAATAATATTGAAATGCTTGACACGATTAAAAAGTTAAAAGAATTACTTACTTATATATCAAAAAATCAAGATGTAAAGACATATGATAATCTAATTGAAGATAATAAAAATAAATCATTATCAAACTTTAATGAACTTAAAAAGTTATTAATAGAATATGAAAATAAATTAGATTTAGAAGAGCGTATCAATACTCTTGGAAAATTAAAAGATTTTATATCAATTAATCAAATTAATGAGAAATTAGAATCTGAACTTAAACTTTATAAATATAAATTAAACACAAGTAAAAATATTACTGATAAAGATATATTTAAATGTACAAAATCAGTCTTTGATGATTTAGATTTTCACAATTTTTTATATTACTCATCAATTTTAAGATATAAGAAATTATTAGGTCCAACTTTTAAGGAATTAAGGGAAATTATTGCACTTGAAGATGAGAATATTGCAGTTTCTAAATTTAATAAATTTTTGAAAAATAACTTGAATTTAAGACGTTTTTTGTCTATTTTTCCTATTATTTTATCTACTAATTTATCTTCAGAAAAGTTAGGAAGTGCAACTAATCATTTTGATTTAGTAATAATGGATGAAGCAGGACAATGCAATATTGCATCTTCATTAATTCCTATTGTTAGAGGAGAAAATTTATTATTAGTAGGAGATACAAATCAACTGCAACCAGTTACCGTAATTGAAAATGATGTTAATTTTGATTTAATGAATAAATATAACATTAGTAAAGAATATAACTATGTTAGAAATTCAATTCTTTCTTTAATGTTAAAGAAAGATAATAATTCGAAATGTATCTTATTAAGATACCATTATCGATGCGGTAAAAGAATTGCAAGTTTTGTTAATCAAAGATTTTATGAGAAACAACTTAAGTTACTTAATGAAAATTTAGGTGATTTAGTTTATGTAAATGTTCAAAATACATCTAAAGCTAAATTAAGGAATTCCTATAATGAAGAAGCTTATGAAATAGCAAAAATTATTAAAGAAAATAATTATAAGGATGTTGGAATAATAACTCCATTTGTTAACCAAGCAGCTTTAATTAATGAATATTTAGAACAATTTGGAATAGAAGATGTTAAAGCTGGTACAGTTCATACCTTACAAGGTTAAGAAAAATCAGTAATTATTATGTCTTCAGCCTTATCTTTAAAAACCGCAAAAAGAACAATGGGTTGGATTAAAAATAATTATGAATTAATTAATGTTGCAGTTACTAGAGCAAAAAATAAATTTATTTTTGTTGGAGATAAAGAAGCAATTGATGCCTTAAGTAAAAACGACACTAATGATATTAAAGCTCTTTCAGATTATGTTTTTGGTAACGGAGAAATTAGTGTTCCTCAAAGTGAAGCAGTTATTAATTATGATTTTTCAAATGATTCAAAAAGCGAAAGGGAGTTTTTTGAAACTATTAAACCTTATTTTAATCGTCGAGGATCTAAATTTAGAATTGAAAGAAATGTACTTGTAGAAAAAGCTATTAAAAATGTAAATTATTTTGACCATAAAGAAATAGGTATGAAAGAATTTGATGTTATAGTTCAAGTTAGTGGAGGTTTATTTAATCGTCAATATAAAACAATAGTTGCTTTTGAAATTGATGGTGGTGAACATGTTGGTAGTAAAGAAACTGCTCTTAGAGATAGAAAAAAGAAGAAATCTGTGCTAAATACAATATAAAATTAATTAGAATACCTAATAGTGCAGTTAAAGATTATGAATCAATTATTGGTTTATTTGAATTTACAATCGGGAAAATACAAAATTTAGATGAAGCATTCGAACAAATGAGTTTATTTGAAGAATAAAATATTAATTAGATATATGAAAGTTTATAGAACTTGCTTAATTAAAAATATATTTTTAATGTAATGATTGGCTCATAAAATGTGATAAAACTTATCTATTTCACTATTTTTTTGTGATAAAAGATGTAAGAGACAATGCTGAAATCGGATATGCTAATACTTTTACATTCTTATATTTTGCTTTTAATATAAGTTATGATATTTTTAAATTAATGCTGATATATAACTTAGTTATAAAAGCATCATTTGATTTATGTGAGATATTTGCGTTAAGTACAATATAAATTTTAGACTAAACGTTATGAATTTATAATTGGAAAAATAGAAGTAAGATAATAGAATTGATCAAATGAGTTTATTCGAAGAAAAAGATATTATGAACATGAGAGAATATAACAAAGTAAAAGGATATACGTATCTTGAATATTGTAACTATTTGCAAAAGAAGTACGGGATTGGACGAAGTGCATATATGTTTAAAAATGGTAATCGTAATCCTAAATGTTCAAGAACTAGTGATGGGTTGCTAGCACATCATAAATATGAAGATCATGCAATAATGTTAGGAAGCAAAACACACGCTTTAGCAAATCCATATGAATGGCAATTACCTGAAAATATTGTTTACTGTGACTATCTTGAACATTTGTTTTTACATATTTTAATATGTGAGTATCCAGCAAAAAACAAAAACAAATATGATATAGTTGGAATTGGCGGAATAATAAATTTTATTGTACCAGAGCTGAATGATGTATATTCAGGTTGGAAGGCAAATCAAAAATGGAGATTAAAATGCCATTCTTTAATTATTAACGATAAAGATGTCTATCTTAAATTGATTAAAAGGTTTGTTACTAAATGTTCTAATCACCCTTTATTTAACAAAAAATGTCTTTTAACAAGTTTTAATAGTATGTTTGGTTTATGGGACAAAAATAATAATAAAGATATTTATAAAAAAATTAAAAGTATAGTGTTCTGGAATGCTTAGTTTTTATAATTTATATAATTTGAAGGATATTTTCTGTCAATAATAATGTGAAGTGCAATAAAAATTATCAAAATTTTTTACAAAGTTTATTATTTTTTACAAAAGTATTAATATAAGAGAATGAGTACACAGAAAAAAATTTATCAAATTGATCCAAAAAAACATAATGTCGATAAAATGAAAAAAGTATTAGACCTTGAAAAGAAATATTTCGACATTCTTTATTCGCTATTTACATCAGCATCTTTTATAAAAGATTTAAAGCTGATCGAAAAGGAAATACAAAAAAATTACAATTTTCTAACAAAAGTTTGGGATGAAAAAAACAAAATAAAAATACCTGCCGAAAGACTTACAAGATTTTATATCTATAGATATTTAAGCGACTTTATTTTAAATGTATATCCATCGCCAGTTTCTTCTGACATTGCTTTTATTACTAAAGATGCTGTTATTAATGTTGATGTAAAAACATTGGATTACAAAGGAAACAAGGGTGACATTAATAATTTACAGTTTGAAAGTAATCAGTCATCTTTTCATAATATTAATTTAGATACTGATCCAAATATTAAAAATTCTGGCATAAAAGTGGAAACACTGTTACCTGAAGAGTTTAGTTTCAATAATGGTCAATTACTACCTGTTTTGACATATTTTTTGGTTATTGTCTACAAAGATGATAGTAAAAAATTTCAATTATACAGAGGCGATTCTTTTAATACTATTTACTTAAAATGTTTGCCAAACGGTATCTTAAGTCCACTATTTGATTATGATTTGATCTCAAATTTTAAGACCTATAGTTATTTTGATATTAAACAAGGATTCAAACCAATTTATCTTACTGATGATAGCGAAAAGGTATTAGATTCGATCGAAAATTATATAAATAAATTTCCTGACTTCCAGCTTATCAACGGAAGATCTAAAAAAGGTGCTTTTAATTCAAAACAAGTACATCCAATATACAAAACAAGTGGTGTATCATGGTTTCCAGTTTCAAGAAAAGTCAACAAAATTTCCTCAAAAAAAGAATATTATCTTGAAGCTGTAAATAAAGGCCATACAAATCGAATTTCTAATTTGAGCCTTATTGAGAGATACGATTCACATAATGAAAGATGGGATGGGGTTAAAAGTATTAGTTTAAAAGACAAGTAGATTTTTCTAATTCTGATTTTACACACATCGCAATCTCATATGCTAGTTTAACAGGAACTGCATTGCCAATTTGTTTATACATAACACCTATTGTTGAACCATAAAATATAAAATCTTCAGGGAAACATTGCAATATTGCACATTCTCTGACACTTAATCTTCTCTTTTTATTAATATGGATCTCAGGACTTGTTGCTGTGATTGTATCACTTGGTCGATCCCAATTTGTAATTCTCAGCGATTGCTCAAATGAAACTTTTTTTTCGATTAAGGTTGTAACCTCCTTATCAAATTTATCATCAAAATTTAGTATTTTTTTTAGTTTCCACCAATCATCTGGTGTCGGGATGCTACCACTATTATTGTCTTTTCTAAACCAATGACCAGCTGTAAATTTATAGCCGAGCAATCTATCTATTTCTTTAGTGCTTATCTTAGCTTTTTTCTTCCAAAATACTAAGTAATCGCACAGTTCACTTTGATCAACTGGATATTTTCTTCCCCAAAATTTATCGGCAACATTTTCAAGAGCAATATGTTGATAAACTACTTTACCATTTTTCAGAATAATTGGATTTTCTTGACATTTTATATTTGCAAGCCAACCAATTGCTTTCTCTGTAGCAACTGCTGGTTTAAGATTTTTATTACTATTATCATTATTTAAGTAATGTGTTTTTATTGGAAAAGAAACGGACTTGTTAATTCTATTTCCTATAATAATTAAGCGTTCTCTTTGCTGAGGAACTCCATATTCGGCAGCATTTAATATTTTAGCTTCAACATAATATCCCAGAGATTCAAAGTCTTTTTTAATCATATCGAAAACTTTGCCTTTTTCCATTGATAACAAGCCTTTTACATTTTCAGCGACAAACATTTTTGGCTTTTTATCTTTAATAATTCTAAGCATTTCTTTGTATAAAAAATTTCTTTTATCATTCATACTTCGGTTTTTATTTGCAATTGAAAACCCTTGACAAGGGAATCCGCCTATAACAACATCAACATCGTTAGGTATATCATCACTTGATATCATACTTATATCCCCAAATACAATGTGATTTCCAATATTTTTTTTATAAGTTTCGATAGCTTCTTTAAAAATATCGTTTGCCCAAATTATTTGGAAACCTGCATTTACGAAACCAAGATCCATTCCTCCAGCGCCAGAAAATAATGATATAACCTTGTATTTATTCTTGTCTTTAGCGGTATCGATAATTTCTTGTTCATCTTTAACAAAAGTAAGAATATCTTTGACATCACAATTTAGTGCCCTACATATTTTAGTCAGTACCTCTGGGCTTACCAATTCTTCCTTACCGAGTTTTGCAAGTGTACTAGTACTTATTACTGCAAATTTTCTAAATTCTGTTTTGGACATTTTTCTATCTATTAACAACTTCCACAATTTTGAATAATCGACTTTCATATCTTATATCTACTCACGAATAATATGATACCACATATTTTATGAAATATTATATTTACTTTTTCATATATTTTGTTTGAATTAACCTCAAAACAAAGTTTTATGTAAAAATTACAATAATGATTTTTTTATGCAAAAAGATTACAATTTTCATATGAACAAAGATACAAAAGATAGAATTAAAAAATTTTCCAAAGACAGAGATTGTGACAAATTTCATACTCCTGCAAATTTAGCAAAAACAATAAGTATTGAGTCTAATGAATTATTAGAATGTTTTCAATGGAATGAAAATGATTTTGATGTAAATGAAGTTAAAGATGAGTTAGCGGATGTATTAATTTATTGTCAAAATATGTTAGATGTTCTTAATTTAGATGAAGATGAAATTATTAATAATAAATTAGATAAAAATGAATTAAAATATCCAATAGAAAAGTGTAAAGGAAAAGCAAATAAATATACTAAATTATGATCATTTATAATAAGTCATTAAAAGATTTTAGAACTGATGTTACTTTCAATATGATGCAAAGTATTCTTTTAAAAACACTTAGAGAGAAAGGCTTAAGTGGAGGATCAGCTAGTGAAATAAATTCATGGAATAATTCTTTACACTTTATGAAAGATGTTTTAGATGATTTTTATTTTGATAACGAATGTCAAGTTGCTATTGAATATAATATTCCTCAAACTTCTAAACGTGTTGATTTTATGACTGTGGGTAATAACAATGATGAAGATCATGTTGTTATTATTGAATTAAAACAATGGGCTAGAGTTAATAAAGTTGATGATAATTGTGATCATTCAATAATGTCTGATTTAAGAAGCCATGAACCTGTTGCTCACCCTTCATATCAAGCTTATTCTTATAAACAATTAATATTAGATTATTGTAATGACTCTGTTTCTATTAATAATGAGACTTTAAAACCATGTGCATATCTACACAATTTAAGTGAAGAATATCGTCCTGTTATTGAAGATAACTTATATCATGAATGGATAGAAGAAGCCCCAGTATTTTTGCAAAGTGATGTTTTAAAATTAAGAAACTTTATTAAAAATTATATAAAGTTAAAAGCAAATGATAGTTCTTTGCTTTATAAAATTGAAGAAGGAAGATTAAAACCTACTAAATCTCTTCAAGGTGCTTTAGATTCAATGCTTTGTGGAAATGAAGAATTTCATATGATTGATGAACAAGTAGTTGCTTATGATAAAATCATGAAAGCAATCAAAGAATCTCAAAATGACACAAGGAAGCATGTTCTTATAATTACTGGAGGGCCAGGAACTGGGAAATCAGTTTTAGCAATTAATATATTAGCTAGATGTATTATAGATTTAAAACTAAATGCTTCTTATATAACAAAAAATATGGCTCCAAGAAAGTGTTATGCTAATTTATTAGCAAAAGGCAATGCTAAAAAGATGGTTAATCTTCAAAAAGCAATTCAATCTCCATGGTGTTTACCTAATACGATATATAACGGACTTGATGTAGGTATTTTTGATGAAGCTCATCGTATGCAAAAGAAACCTTATAGATATTTAGGTAACGACATGCTTGGAGATGCTATTAAAGCAAGTAAAGTTTCAATATTTTTTGTTGATGATGACCAAAGAATTACTATTAATGATAAATATGATGTAAATTCAATTATTATGTATGCTAAAAAAGAAAATGCAATTATTCATAAACCTTATGAATTAACTTCTCAATTTAGATGTGATGGAAGTGATGGTTATATTTCTTTTTTAAATAATTTATTAGAAATTAAGCAAACAGCTAATACAAATTTTGAATTTAATAATCTTAAAGTTAAGGTTTTTGATGATCCTATCAAAATGAGAGATGAATTAAGAGAATTAAATAAAATAAATAACAAAGCTAGAATGATTGCAGGTTATTGTTATGATTGGAATGTTAAAAATAACAAAGGTGACTGGGACATTATTCTTCCAAATGGTTTTAAAGCAAAATGGAATTTAGCTAACGATGACCATCGGGCAGTAAATCCTAATTCTTTTGAAGAAATAGGTTGTATTCATACATGCCAAGGAATGGAATTTGATTATGTCGGAGTTTTTATTGGTAAAGATCTCTATTATAAAGATGGTCATGTACAAACAAAACGTAATGCAATATCAAAAGATGATAAGACAAGTGGAATTAGATTAAAAAGTACTTCAAATGAAGAAGCTGATAAACTAATTAGAAGAACTTACAAAGTACTTTTAACTAGAGGCATTAAAGGCTGCTACATTTATTGTGAAGATGAATCATTAAGAAATTATTTAAAAGAAAAATTAAACAAAAATTAAAAAAATAATTGAGTTTTAAAGGTTTTTTATTAAAAATAAGGGATTTTAATGGAATATTTATTTATTTTAATACCAGTAATTATAATTATTTTAATAATTTTATTAGCTTTAATTTCTAAAACAAAAAGAATACGCGAAGAACATCAAAGAATAAAATATTTACCTGATGAAGAATTAGTTGCTAATGAATTAGAGAAGTTAGTAAAGGATAATAAAGGTTATTTAATTAACAATTTATGTTTTAAAGATGAAGAAGGTTATTCTTCTGAAATTGATCATATTTTAATTACAAAAGCAGGAGTATTTGTTATAGAAACAAAATCAAATTATGGAAAATTTATGGAAACGAAAATGATATTATGTGGCAAAGTTATTATAAAGATACTAATAAAACTAAAGAAATAATTAATCCAGTGCTACAAAATAAAGGCCATATAAATCATTTAGAAAAATGTTTAAAAGAAATTCTCCAAAAATGTATTCCGTAATTATTATTCTTTATGAAGATATTAGTGATATAAAAATTAATCACGTTTATCATTTAAATGATGCTATTAATTATATTAAAAATAGAATGAGTCAAAATATTCATGATGATAATTATGTTGATAAGATTCATCAATTATTTTTAAATTTGAAAAAAAGATATGAGATATCAAAAGAAGAACATAATAAGAATGTTAATTCTATTTATAAAGAAAATGAAAACTATTAATAATTAAGATTTTAATTGTCAAAATCTCCTTATAAATTTATGATATTAAAAGGAGATTTTTTATGAAAAGAAACAATTTATTATTAAGTGTTTTATCAGTAGTAGTTCTTGGAGGTGCTTTGGTTGGCTGTAACGACACCCCACCAGTAATTACCCATGAATTAACACTTGACACAACAAACGTAAAACTAATTACAAATTAGGAGAAAGTTTTGAAGTTACAGGTTTAGTTGCTAATTATGTAACATATTCAAATGATGTTGAAACTGATAATGTAACATTAGATTTATCTGATTTAGATTTTAGTGTTGAAATTGGAACTAAATTTGAAACAGTTCAAGAAGATTATAAAGTTGAAGTTACTTATGAAGATTGTAAAGCAGAATATTTAATTGATATTGCTGCTTTAACTGTAACTGATAAGGTTAATAATTCTTTAGGAAATATTAAATTTTCAGGTGAAGCTTATAAAGAACTTTATAGTGAAGAAGGTGTTCTTGGTACCACATTAAAAGGACCAATGATGTCACTTTTTACTTCAGGATCATATCATTGGGAAGCAAAAGGTGATTTTGATGATTTTGATGGTGGAGAAAGTACATTATGGCATGAAGATGGCAAAGTCTATCTTTATCAATATACACTTCAAAATGAAGTTGTAAAAGTTGAAGCTGAATATGATGATGGAACTGTTGTAAATTGGAATGATTTTATTAATCCAATGAATTTAATTAAAGATGCTACTTTAGTTGAAAGCGAAGGCAAAGTTAATTTTGATTTAACAACAAAAGAGAATATGCAACTTGCATGTGATTTTGTTGAAAGAATTGCTTGGTGGCAATTTGATGAACTTGAAAGTTTAACCTTAACATTTAACGATTATCGTATTACAAATGTAACATTTAGAACAACTATGACAAACGATAATTTCCAAGACTGTGTTTATGGCGCTTCTTTAGATGTTGTTAGTTATGGAGAAGAATGTGAAGATTATCCAATTCCTGAACCATATGAAATGAGTGAAGAAAAGAAAACGTTAGAAACTGCTTTAAAAGAAGTCGATGCTAGTAATTTTATCGCTACATATGAAGAACAATTTATGTCATATGCTGCTGGTAGCATTTATAAAACTGAAGATATCGTTTTATATAATGATTCTGTTGATTCTAGGTACTCCATTGGAGCAGTTAAAATTGATAATAAATGGTACCAAGTTGCTTATGATTATGAAGGTAAACGCCTAGCTAGATTATCTACACCTCTTGAATTTACTAATTCTACAGAAGAAGTTACATTACAAGATGTTATGCCATTATTTAGTTATGTATCAGCAGCATTCTTTGATGTCGATACTGAAGATTCAAATAAATTTACAATTTCTGGAGAACCTGCATATTATTTTGGAGGAATGATTTCAAGATGTGGCGTTTCACAATTTGATACGACTCCAATAGCTTCCGATCCTATTGAAGTTACTTTAAAAGATGGAAAACTTAATAAGGTCGATTTTTATGCTTATGGTTATTATGCTGGTTCATATACTATAACTCAATTAGGTGGAGATATAACTCTCCCATTTGAAATAGAAAGTTTACCAGTAGTTGATGTATTTTAAATTAAAAGCTGTTAGAAATAACAGCTTTTTTAATAAAATAACTGAGTTTTAAAGACTTTTTCATAAAAATGTTAAGTTTTTATTGTATTTATAATAAATATTTTTTAAAATAACAATGCTCATAGATTAGAGACTTTTAATTAATTATCTTGACTATATGGAGGTAACTATGATCGAGGTAATTGATCCAAATTTTATTGGTAAATCACTAAAAAATTTAAGGTTAAGTAAACGCTGGACACAGGAATACTTAGCCGACTTAGTTGGATATAGCGTAAGAAATTTACGTCGTATCGAAAACGTTGGTACTAAAAATATTGAAGTAATTAACATTTTTGATAAGGTATTTGAAGTCTCTATTATTGACATCCTTAATGGATGTTTTCTTTTTATTAAAAATATCTACAAAATAAAAAAATACATTGCTAGATCTCTCTATACAATACTGCTCTATGATGTTTTATATAAAAACGCTACAGCTCTTGTATTAGACTTATTCTAATACTATCGAAATAGATATAAGTACTAGAAACAAGGGAGGAGTTGTTTTCATTTTTTACTTTAATTAAGAATGTCTTATTTAAAGTTTTAAAATGTGTTAAAGATGTTTAAACACCAATAACAAAACCTTGTGTTCCTAACTAATATTATTTCGGTGGAAATGAATTATCAGATCCACGTTTTGCAGTGTTTTTGATAGTTATTTACATCATGAGCAATATTGCGCACTTATCCAAATAAATGATTAATAAATCTTTTTGGATGTGCCCTAGCCATTTTAATAAAATGTCTTCACTAGGTTACAATGTAACTATAATATAAGATTTATAAATATAAATTGTGAGGACACACTTTGTCCCATGGACAATAGATTTAATATTATTTTCTTTAAATAAAAGCGTTTTTTATATAAAATTAAATAAAAAAGGGGTTAAAATGGTTAAAACATATATATTAGATACGGCTTTTTTAAGGAACGAAGATATTTTTGTTTATTTTTATAATCAACTTTCTTTAAAAGGAAAAACATTAGTTGATTCATATAAGTGTTTAAAAGATAAAATTTTATGTTTAGGTAAATTAGTTTTAGAATATATTGTTTTAGATCAATATAAATTAAGTATTTTTGATGTTAAGAGAGATAATAACAATAAACCTTTTATTGAAAATTGTTCCTATAAATTTAATATATCTCATAAAGGAAGATATGTATGTTTAGCTATTTCTAAATTTGAAGTAGGAATTGATATTGAAGTTTTTAAAAAAGTAAATATTGGAATCGCAAAAAAATTATTTACTAGAAAAGAAGTAGAATATATCAAAAATAGTGAAGATATGAATAAATCTTTAATAACTATATGGTCAGTTAAAGAAAGTGTAACTAAATGTGTAGGAACACCTAAAGATATTCTTTTTAATTCTTTTGAAGTTGATTTAAGTTCTAATTTTGTTCTTATTAACGACAAAAAAATATATTATAAAATCTATTATTTATCAGATTATATAATTGTTACCTCATCTTATATAAATAGTTTCAGAAATAACTTATTTTTAGTTTAAATAAAAAATATCTTAGATTAGCAAGGTTTTTATAGAATATTAATAGTTTTTAAATATTAACTGTTTTTACATTTTTATTTTTTTATACAAAAAATTAGAGAAAATAACATTAACAATAGAGATTTTCACATTAAAAAATGTAAGCGCTTTCAAGTAGAATAAAATCGTTAGATAACTCATTTAGAGTGTCTTAGGAATTTAATTCAGGAGGAAAGATAATATTTATGAATAAGAAATTAATTCCATTTGTTGCACTTGCTTTACTTGGAACAGCTGCAACTTCATGTGGTGCTTCAACTAATGAAAAAGCCACCATTTTCTATAACAGACAACCATCAACTAATAATGTCGTTGATAAAAATGTTATGAATCATACAGCTAATACATATTATGCTGGATTCGATGCTGTTGGTGGAGGAGCTACTCAAGGTCAAATGATCGTTGATTATGTTAAAGCTCATGCTGCTGAAATGGATAGAAACGGTGATGGAACTATCGGATACGTTTTAGCTATTGGACAAAATTCACACAATGACTCAGCTGCTCGTACTATTGGTATTAGAAAAGCTCTTGGAACTGGCGAAACTGCTGATGATACAACTGCTAGTAAAGAAGGAAGTCTCACCGCTAATGATGGTAAGACATATAAAATTAAAGAATTAGCTTGCCAAGAAATGAGAGACTCTCAAGGTAATCCATGGTCACAATCAAAAGCAACCGATATGATGGCTACTTGGATTAACCAATATTCAACTCAAATTGACTTAGTCGTCTCAAATAACGATGGTATGGCTGAAGGTATGATTGGACAATATGGTGGAGCAGTTATTCCTACATTTGGATATGATGCTAATGCTTCAACCTTACAACTTATTAAACAAGGCGGTTCAATGAAAGGTACTATTTCACAAAATCACCATTCACAAGTCTTAACTTGCTTACAACTTGTTAGAAATATCGTTGACGGCTTAACAGGAGAAGATGTTGTTACTAAAGGATTTACAGAAAAAGATCAATATGGTAACCAAATTACTCAAGCTAAAGTTAATTACACTGCTGAAGATAAAGCAATGTTAACTGAAAATGGTATCGTTACTGTTGATAATGTTGATGATGTAATCGAAGATACATTAGATAGTGGTATTAAACAAACTAACGCTGCTAAGAAGAAAATCTTATGGACAGTTTATTCAAGTACTGATAACTTCTTAAATCAATCATTTGTTCCTACAGTTCAAAGATATGCTCCATTCTATAACTATGACATTACATTTATTTATGGTGATGGAACAGCTGAAGGTTCAATTACTGATAAATTTGTTAACTTAAGTAACTATGATGCCTATGTTATTAACATGGTAGAAACCGGTAGTGGTTCCTTATATCAAAATTTACTTGATCAAGCTGCTTAATTATTTAAGTCAAAATTTAGTTCACTACCAGCAGAAAGCTGGTAGTGACTTTCTATTTTAATGGAGTGTATCATGAGTGAAAATATTTTAGAGTTACACAATATTTCAAAAGCTTTTGGGCGAAATAGAGTTCTCACAAATATTGATTTATGTGTCAAAAAAGGCACAGTTTTAGGCCTTATGGGTGAAAATGGTGCCGGTAAATCAACAATGATGAAAATTTTATTTGGAATTTATAGTAAAGATGATGGAAAAATAATTTTTGATGGAAATGAAGTTGAATTCAAAAATCCAAAAGATGCTCTTGAAAATGGCGTAGCAATGGTTCACCAAGAATTAAATCAATGCTTAGAAAGAAATGTCATTGATAATTTATTTTTAGGAAGATATGACACCAAATTTGGAATTATTAACGAGAAATTAATGAAAGAAAAAGCAACAGCTTTATTTAAAAGATTAGATATTAATGTTGATTTAACAGTTCCAATGAAAACGATGTCTGTTTCTAAAAGACAAATGGTAGAAATTGCTAAGGCTGTTTCTTATGATGCAAAAGTTATCGTCTTAGATGAACCAACTTCTTCTTTAACGGAAAGAGAAGTAAGAAAACTATTTAAAATTGTTTCTACTTTAAGAGAAGAAGGTGTTTCGTTTGTTTATATTTCACATAAAATGGACGAAGTTTTTGAAATTTGTGATGAAGTTAGCGTTCTTCGTGATGGTCATATGATTATGACTAAAAACGTAAAAGAAACAAATATGAATGAAATTATCGCTGCAATGGTTGGTAGATCTTTAGATCAAAGATTCCCTCCAGTTGATAATGAGCCAGGAGACACTATTTTAGAAGTTAATAATTTAACTACTAAATATGCTCCTGTACTTGATAACATCTCATTTTCTGTTAGAAAAGGAGAAGTTTTTGGTATTTATGGCTTAGTTGGTGCTGGAAGAAGCGAATTATTAGAAACTTTATTTGGAGTTAGAACCATTGGTAATGGTGATATTAAATATAATGGTCGTCGAGTATATTTTAGAAATTCTAAAGATGCGATGAATAGTCACTTTGCTTTTGTTACAGAAGAAAGAAAGATGAATGGAATGTTTGCTAAAGGAACTTTAGTTTATAACACAACTATTTGTAATCTTGAAAATTATCGTAAATATGGAGCTCTTTCAAATAAAAAGATGGCTGATGTTACTAAAAAAGAAATTGATGTTATGCATACTAAATGTAGTGATATCAATGAATTAATTACTGCACTTTCTGGTGGAAACCAACAAAAAGTAATTATTGGTAAATGGCTTGAAAGAAATCCTGATGTCTTTTTGCTTGATGAACCAACTAGAGGAATTGATGTTGGTGCTAAATTTGAAATTTATCAATTAATTAATAAAATGGCAAAAGAAGGAAAAACAATTATTGTTGTTTCTAGCGAAATGCCTGAAATTTTAGGCATTACTAATCGAATTGCCGTTATGTCTAACTATAAACTTTCTGGAGTAGTTAATACAAAAGATACTAACCAAGAAGAATTACTTAGACTAAGTGCTATGTATTTATAATTATAAGGAGAATAAGAAATGGAAAATAATATTGCTTCCTTAGACACCTTCGATTTAAAAGCTATCAAGCAAGGGATTAAAGATTATCAAACTAAACTTGATGAACTTCGTGCTGATGGCTTAACAAAAATCAAATTATATAAGGATGAATTAACTCTTGTTAGAGGGGATAAACTTCTTTCTAAAGAGGAAAGAAAAGCAAAAGTAGATGAACTTAAAGTTTTAATTGCTGAAGCAAATAAATCAGCAAAAGAAACTAAAACTAAAGATAAAGAAATTGTAAGTGAGGCTAAAAATTATATTAAAAATGAGTTTGTTCCTTACTATAAATCTTTTTCAAGTGAAGCTAAAAAAAGAAAAGCTGAGGCTAAAAAAGTGTATTTAGAAAAAGTACAAGTTGCTAAAGATGACTTTAAACTTAAATATGATGAAGCCGCAGCTTTAACTGTTGATGGAGAAACTCAAAAAGAGAAAAATTATCGTCTTCAAGGTTTAAGAAGAAGCCATCAATCAAAACTTTATGAACTTAAACTTGCTTATCAAAAAGAAATTAGTGATATCAAAACAGAAGTTCACGATGTTTATTTAGATAAAGTTAATTATTTAACTAATTTAAACGGAGATACTCTTAATTTGGTTGAAAAAACTGAAGCAAGCTTAGAAAAATATGTTTATCGTTTCAATATTAAAGATTTCTTTTTAAGAAATGGTCTTTATATTGTTATGATTTTAGTTTTCTTATTCTGTGGAATTATTTCTGGACCAATGGGCAAGGGAACTTTACTTAATTTCAAAAATATTTTTGAAATTGCAAACCAAGCTTCACCTAGAATTTTCTTAGCTCTTGGTGTTGGTGGACTTATTCTTCTTGCTGGTACTGACCTTTCTATTGGACGTATGGTTGGACTTGGTACAGTTATTACTTGTATGTTCCTTTATCCAGGACAAAACGTTATGCCATTATTTGGTAAGTATTTTGATTTCTCGGGATGGCCAAGTGCTTTAAGAATTATTGTAGCCTTAATCGTAACGATTATATGTACGACTTTCTTTTCTAGTATTGCTGGATTTTTCTCAGCAAAATTTAAGATGCATCCATTTATTTCAACAATGGGTACTCAATTAATAATCTTTGGTTTACTTGCTGTTGTTACTGATTCAAAAAATACTGGTGTTATCGATATTAGTTTAAAAAATGCTATTGCTGGTAAAATTGGAAATATTTTCCCATTACTATTAATTTATGCAATTATAGGTATTGTAATTGTTTCATTTATTTGGAATAGAACTAAATTTGGTAAAAATATGTATGCTGTTGGTGGGAACCCTGAAGCAGCTAGTGTTTCTGGAATTAGTGTTTTCTGGGTTACTATGGGCGTATTTATTTTAGCTGGTATCCTTTATGGATTTGGATCATTCTTTGAAGCAGCTAGAGTTGGAACTGCTAAATTTGATACTGGTACTGGTTATGAAACTGATGCGATTGCTGCTTGTGTTGTTGGAGGAATTTCTTTTACTGGTGGTATTGGTAAAATTAGAGGAGCAGTCATTGGTGCTATTATCTTTACTGGCTTAACATATGCTTTAAGTTTCTTAGGAATTAACCCATATTATCAATATATTATTAAAGGTGTCATTATTATTACTGCAGTTTCCTTAGACTGTTTAAAATATTTAAAGAAAAAGTAATTAGATACACTTCTAAAATAGTTAAAAGCACTTCAAAAGAAGTGCTTTTAATTTTAAAATATAGATATATAAATTATGATTGGTTTTGAAATATTTTTTATTTTATTAGTAGTAGGGCTAGTTAGTAATTATTTACTTGCTTTAAGATATTTAAAAGGATTACGTGGAGAAGTAACTTTAATTAAAGATATAAGTTTAATTTTATGTTCAATTGTTTGGGGAACTCCAATTATTATTTTTATGTATTTAATTTTTAATGAAATAAGAATGGAAGATAAAGCAAATAAATATCGTTTAATTATTTCTGAAATAATTATTTTAATCCTACAAGTAGTTTTAATATTTTTATTATTTTATTTTAAAGTTATTAATTTTGATGAATTAAATACTTCTAATTAATAAAAGTATCAATAATACTTAAAAAATCAATTAATTCAGTTGGAGATATATTTTCTTGAACATAAATATTGATCAATTTATCTTTAGAGGTAATCTCAAATAAAGAAAAAGAAAAGTATGAATTTAAATTAACTTCTTTTGGAGCCATTTTTTGATATGAAAAAGGTTTAAAAAATGAAGCATATCCACTAATAGATTTAGCTAATTTCATAAATTTAGAATAAGTTGAAAGTAAATTAAAAGTATAATAAGTTACTTCATCATCAAGTAAAACAATATTTGATGTATTATCTAATAACTTATTTAATTCAATAATTTCATGAAAATTATCTAAAACTTTAAGTTCCTTTAATAAATTTAAATCATTTTCAAACTTATTGATAATACCAATTTTAATTTCTTCTTTAGCGTTTATATATTCTTTATAAAAATTAATAACTAATTGAAGTTTTTCATTTAATTCATTAAAAGTTATATCTTTATCATAAAATAAATAAAGTGTTTTCTTATTATTTTTACTATCATCTAAGATACGAAAATAAGTATTTGATTTATTTCTTTTAAAAGTATCAAAAGATTCATAAGTTTTTAAATTAAAATTACATTCATTAAGATCATCTTCATCAAATTTAATACGTCGTTTGATAAATTTTAAATCATCTAAAATTTGATATTCATTTCCATCAGCTTTTATTAAAAAATGCGATCTACCATTAATACTGCTATATGTTTTTAAAGCCTGCATTAAAGGATAAGTGTTTTTAAATTCATTAATATCTAAAAATATTTTATTCATAAATTCTCCTTCTAATATTTTATCATGAAAGGATATTTTAAACATTTCTTATTCTTAATTTATTATTAGTAATTTGATAAAATATTTGTATGTATAAAGTCATAATTGTTGATGATGAAAGTTCTGTCCGTGAAAGGCTATTTTTACAACTTCAAAAATTTAAAGAAGATTTTGAAGTAGTAGGCCAATTCGAAAATGGCTATGATGCTTTAGTTAGTGGAACTTTACTTGCTCCTGATTTATTAATTACTGATATTAAAATGCCTTATATTAATGGTATTGAATTAATAAAAACTATGAAGCATGAATTACCTTTACTTCAAAGTATTATTATTAGTGGATTTGATAATTTTGATTATGCTAAACAAGCAATAGCTTTAGGGGTTATTGGATATATTTCTAAACCTATTACTCTTGATGAATTAGGAATTACTCTTCAAAAAGCTAAAAATGAATTAGATAATAAAACATTAATTGATAATGATTTAGAAAATTTAAAAAAGATTGCTGATAATGCTCTTAAATTAATGCAAAATAGTGATTTAACTAAATTAATTACTTTAAAAGATATTCCAAATAATTTTAAAGAGAAATTAGTTGAAGGCGGAGTTAATTTAGATTATCAATATACCATTTTAGCTGTTATTGATTTTGATGAAGAGATTAATCAAATTTCATATGCAAAAATGGATCAAGTTAATTTTTATTTAGAAAAATATATTTTAGAGGAATTTAAAAACACAAATATTAAATATTATTTGTTTAATAACGCTAATGAATTTTGTCTATTTTTACTTTCAAATGAAGTTTTTGAAAAAGAAGAAATTCAAGATATTTTTATGAGAATCCTTGCTAAAATCGAGAAATATTCAAAAACATCAATGTCAGTTGGATTAAGTGAAGTGAAGGCAAAAGAAGAAAAAAAGAGTTATCGAGAACTTCATCGTCACGCCGCAAGAACTTTAGAATATCGAACAGTAATTGGTCCAAATATCGTCATTTTCTTTGATGATATTAATAAAGTTAAAACTGTTAGTTCAAAAGTAGATGAAAATGAATTCAAAAATATTAGTTATGAAGTTCTTTATGGAGATTTAACAAGTGCTAAAGAAAAAATTAAACGCTTATTAAATACAATTACAACTGATAACTTTAAGGCCACGTATTTATTTATTTTAAATAACTTGGTTGATAGTTTATTAAAAGCTTGCGTATCTTTACAACGTTTATTTGATGAATTTATGAATTATGGCGATATAATTTCCAAAATATATTCATTAAAAACAAATGAATCATTATTTGAATTTTTTAATACTTTAGTAGATAACATTGATTATATAAATAAGACTGCTAGACAAAGCGGGGTAGATTCTTCTTATAAACAAATAATAGATTATATTCAAAAAAACTATTCAAAAAGAGATCTTTCACTTGAAGAAGTTGCAAATGAATTAGGATATAGTGTTAGTTATATCAGCGCAATTTTAAAAAAGAATAATACATCATTTACAAAATATTTAACTGATGTCAGGATGGAACAAGCTAAGATTTTATTAGCTAATCCAAATAATAAATTATTAACTATTGCAATTGCTGTAGGTTATGAAGATCCTTATTATTTTTCACATTGTTTTAAGAAAAATAATGGAGTTTCGCCGCTAGAATATCGTAAAAAATGAGAAAAAATCATTCAATTAGATTTAATTTAACTTTTTATACTACCCTTGGTTTTGCAATCTTTTTAGCTGTTATTTTAACAAGTGCTTCAATCATTTATTCCACTTCAATTAGTAATATTTATAATGAACAAATTATAACTACTTCAAAACAAGTTGTTGCAAATTATGAAGCTTATTTTGATAGTGCAATCGAAGTATCAAATTCTTTACAAACTAAAATTGATAACATAGATATAAATTCAAATAAAAAAAGTATTGAAGAATATTTTGATGATATTAAAAAAATTAAAGGAGAAATCATCTATATATCTTTATATGATTTAGATGGAGATTATATTGTTGGAAATTCTTCTATATCAAATGATTTAAAGGAAAATATCAGTGAAAATGAGTCTTTTAAAGAGGCATTAAACGAACCAATGTTAAATATATTTTCTGGCGTTGGCTTTGCAAATAATACCTATACTTTTACATTATCTAGATATGTTAATTATAATCGTGAAGCAAGTCATGCAATTGCCCTTATTGAATTTGATTTTACAGAAATTGTAAGAACAATTTCCCAAACTGATTTAGGCAAAAATGGTCATATTGTTATTTTTGATCGAAACTACAATATTGTTTATTCTTCTATGCCAGCATATAGTGATTTAGATAAAAAAGTTACTGAGCAATTAATTTTAGGTAATAGTGAAGTTAATTTTGATAATACTTCCTTTAATTTATATATCTCAACAATAGCTAACACTGGTTGGAAAGTTTCAGTATTTGTTAATAACTCAAGTTTACAAGCTGCCTTAATTAAATTCGTTTTAATTGTTAGTTTAATTACACTAGCCCTTGCAGTAATTTATATTTTAATTGTAATTTTAATTGTTAAACAAGTTACAAATCCATTGTCACAGTTGCAAGTTGAAATGGATAAAATTAAAGACTTAGATTATTTAACAAGAAAAAATACTTATTTAAGTGGAAGTAAAGAAATAGTGCAACTAAATTCAACTTTTAATGATATGATGGTAAGAATTCGAGATTTAACTAGTAAATTAGTTGATGAAAGAGATGCTCAAAGAAAAAGTGAATTAAAAGCTTTACAAAATCAAATTAATCCACATTTTTTATACAATACATTAGATTCAATAATTTTTATGATTGAAAAAAATGAAAATGAAAAAGCTGAACAAATGATTGTAGCTTTATCTAAATTTTTTAGAATTTCTATTTCTAGAGGTAAAAATATTATTCCTTTAAAAGATGAAATAGAACATGTTAAAAATTATTTATTAATTCAAAAAATTAGATTTGGAGATCAATTTTCATATTCAATTAATGTTGAAGAAACATTATATAAATATTATGTAATTAAATTAATTCTTCAGCCAATTGTAGAAAATGCTATTGAACACGGTTTAGATGAATATAGTAATGATGGAAAAATTGAAATCGATGGAAAAGAAGATGAAGAATTTATTATTTTATCTATTAAAGATAATGGATTTGGTATAAGTGAAGAAAAATTAAAAGAGATTGAAGATAGTTTTCATGATAAAAATATTCATAAAGGTGTTGGACTTCAAAATGTTTACCAAAGAATTAAGATTTACTATGGAGAAAAAGCAGATATTAAAATTAATAGCGTAATAGATGAAGGAACAACAATATTTATATATATTCCAAAAAGGAAGGCTTTAAATAATGATGAAGATAAAGTTTAAAATAAGTTTATTATTGTTAAGTGTTTTATGTTTAACTAGTTGTAGTAAAACTGATTTTCATATTTCCTTATTTATTTATAATAGTAGCGATACTTTTATGAAAGGATATAGTGAGTTATTAGTTTCCACATTAGAAAATAATTATAAAGTTTCTACTTATTATGCTGAAGGTAGTCAAAGTTATCAAAATGATCAAATTTTAAATGAATTATATAGTGAAGATAATAAGTTATTATTAGTTAATTTAGTTGATCGTTTAGCTGCTAAAACAATTATAGAAAAAGCAACATCTTTAAATAAACCTCTTATTTTTTTAAATCGTCAACCTCTTGCTAACGATTTAAAAAGTGGTAAAAATTGTTACTATATTGGGGCAAAACCTGAAAGTGATGGTCAACTTCAAGCTGAAATTATTAATGAATATTTTATTTCAAATGAAAATTTTATAAATTCAGATTTAGATAAAAATAAAAATGGTTTACTTGATATTATTTTAATTAAAGGTGAACAAGGCCATCAAGATACTGAAAATCGAAGTAGAAACGCAATTGATACTTTAATGAAATATGGTTATCAAGTAAATATTTTAAATACTAGCTTTTGTGATTGGAATAGAGTACAAGCCGAAGAATATATAGCAAAAATATATGATGAATATCAAAATGACATTGATTTAGTAATTTCAAATAATGATGATATGGCTTTAGGTGTTATCGATTATTTAAAAAAATTATCAACTTATCAAAAAGATGTACCATTATATGAAAGTTATTTTCCTATCATTGGGGTTGACGCCACAAGTGTTGGATTAGAAGCAATCCAAAATCAAGAAATGTATGGGACTGTTAAAAATGATTACGAAAAACAAGTTGAAATTATTACTACTTTAATTCCTATTTTAATTAATAATGGATCGATGATAGATTTCCCTTTTACAATGGATTCTCCAAATTGTTTTCAAACTAGTGGAATTAAAATTTCTCAAAAAAATTACTTAAATTTATAAAAATAACTTAGTTCTGCAGGCTTTTTAAGTAAAATATAAAGATTTTAAAAGCGTTTTATATAATAATTAGTTGAGAATATTGTAAGTTTAAATTAGAATTAGTTTAATGAAAAAAGCAATTTTTTTTGATTTAGACGGAACTTTATGGGATGCATTAGATAGCTTAACCAAAAGTTGGAACGAAACATGTAAAAATAATAATTTACCTTATTTCTTTTCTTATGAGTTGATGAAAAGTTTTATGGGATTAACACCAAAAGAAACAATCGAACTTGTTTTTAATGATGTTGATTATAAAAAGGGTGAAGAATATTTTAAACTTTGTTTAAATGATGAAATTGTTTATCTTGAAAAAAATCCAGGTAAATTATATTTAAATGAAGAAGAGATATTAAAGAAGTTAGCAAAAAAGTATCCTTTATTTATTGTTTCTAATAGCGATCAAGGGTATATTGAAGACTTCTTAAAAGCATATGATTTTAATAAATATTTTGTCGATCATCTTTGTTATGGTGATTTAAAACTAGAAAAATATCAAAACATTTTGTATCTAAAAAATAAATATCAAATTGATGAAGTAATTTATGTTGGTGACACTTTAAAAGATTATAAAGAATCTTCAAAAGCTGGCGTTAAATTTATTCATGCTGCTTATGGATTTGGAAAAATAGATGATAAAGTTCATGCGATAAATTCTTTAAATGAACTTGAAAAAGAAATAACAAAGGTTTTTAACGAGTAAATCGTTTATTATAAAGGAGTTTTATGGAAAATACTGGTGTAAATCAAGAAAAAGAATTAAATACTACCTTTAAATTAAATTACAAAAGAACATTCATAATTGGATTTGCTTTTTTTGGAATTTTATTATTATGGCAAGTATACGATTCGTGGTGTCCTACTTTTTTAACAGAGTTATTTAAAGAAGCTTTAAATGCTTCAAGTGAGGAAGAAGTTCAATATTTAGTTGGTATAATGATGGCTCTTGATAATCTAGCAGCTCTTATAATGCTACCTATTTTTGGAAGACTTAGTGATAAAACGCATACTAAACTTGGTAAAAGAATGCCTTATATTTTAATAGGAACTTTACTTTGTGCGATATGTTTTCCTTTTGTTCCGGTTTTCTTCCATATGCATAGTTTAGTTGGAACGATTATTATGATGGCAGTTGTTGTTTTCTTTGCAATGATGTATAGAAATCCAGCTGTTGCTTTAATGCCTGATATAACTCCAAAACCTTTAAGAAGTAAAGCCAATGGAATTATTAATATTATGGGATATCTAGGAGGAGCATGTGCAACTTTAACTGGAATTGTATTTGTTTTAACTAAATATTTAAGCGGTACTAATGGAAGTTGGGCTGATGGAACTAGTAGTATATGGATAATTGAAGCACCATTTTTAATTGCAAGTGTTTTAATGATTATTAGTGCTGCAGTGTTGTTTTTTACAATTAACGAAAATAAAATTGAAGCCGAAATGAAAGATGAAATGGCTCGTGGTGAAAAAGTCGCTGCAGTTGTAAATAGCGTTGAAGAAGATGATAAAAAACCAATGTCGAAAGCTAATAAAACGATGTTAATTTTAATTTTAGCTGCCGAATTTTTATGGTTTATGGCCGATAATGGAATTGGTACATTTATGTCAAACTACACCATTTATTATTTAGGATGTGGTAGTGACTCAAATATGATTAATGTAATTGTTGGTGGAGTTGGTAGTGTTATTGGATTTGCTATAGGAGGAATTGTTGCTGGCAAGATTGGTAGAAAACGGAGTATTTTTGCTGGTTTAGGATTAACTGGTTTAAGTTATTTAGTTTGGTTAATTCTTTCAATTACAATTTCTAGAAGTAGTCCATCTAATATAGGCGAAAATCCATTCCCAATTTATTTATATTTTGTTTGGTTCTTTAAAGGAATCGGAATGTCTTTTGTTCATGTTAATAGTTATCCTATGGTTGTTGAACTTTGTTCAAGTAAAAAAGTTGGTCTATTTACTGGGTTTTATTATGCTTCCTCAATGGCAGCACAAACAATTACGCCAATTGCTTTAGGATCATTACTTTTACATCCTGGATTTAGTTTTCAATTATTACCTTTATATGCTTTAGCTTTAACTGCTGGAGCAGGAATTATTTTTATCTTTGTTAAAAATGTAAAAACAAAGAAAACAACAATTAAAAAAGGCTTAGAAGCTATGGATGTCGATGAATAATTATGAATAAAAATAAACTTATTTCAAAAATAAATCCGCTTTTTCTTAAAGGCATTGCTCATCGTGGGCTTCATAACAACGAATATACTGAAAACGGTCTAAATGCTTTTAAAAACGCCTTAGATCATAACGTAGCAATTGAATTAGATGTTCATTTAACTAAAGATAATCAATTAATTGTTTGTCACGATGAATCTTTATTAAGAACTACAAAAAAAGAAGGAATTATCGAAGATTTAACTTTAAATGAAATTAAAAGTAATTATAAATTACTTGATGGAGGAGAAGTACCAACATTAAAAGAAGTTTTAAGTCTTATTAATGAACAAGTTCCAATTGTTATTGAAATAAAAGTTTTTAGGAAAAATTATAAATCAGTTAGCAAAGCTTTACTTTTAGAACTTGAAGATGTAAATGATCCAAGAAATTTTATGATTATTTCATTTGATCCTCGTGCATTAATATATTTTAGAAAAACTAAATTTATTACTTCGCTTTTAGTTGGCAAAGCACATCATTATGTATTTCATTTTAGATTCTTATTTGACTCTTTAGATTTGGAATATAGAATGCTTGAAGAAAAAGCAGTAAAAAGATATTTTAAAAAACATTTTATAAATGTTTGGACAATAGAAGATTTAGAAGTTTTTAATCAAGTAAAAAATAATGTAGATACATTAACCTTTCAACATCTTGATGTTAAATTCGTTCAAGAAGAACTTTCTAAGAGATAAAACTTACAATTTTTATAAAAAAACCTTTAAATCTCAACTATTTTTTAAGAATAATTAAACTTATATTACAATCTAATTTAACAAATCGATAACTTTTTTAATAATTTGCAATCAAAATAATTTTTATATTTATTTTTAAATATAAAAACTATAAAATCTTACTTATGAATTTTGTTGACGCTATTTTAACCGCTTTAAGTATGTCAATTGATGCCTGTACTGTAAATGTAGTAAATGGGCTAGAAGAAAAAAATATGAAAATTAGGAAAATGCTCCTAATTTCTTTCATGTTTGGATTATTTCAATTTTTAATGCCTGTTATAGGTTATTTTGTTGGGTATAGTTTTAAAAGTTATGTTGAACCTTATATTCCTTGGATAGCTTTTTCTTTGTTATTAGGTTTAAGTATCAAAGCTTTTATCGATTGGATTAAAGAATTTAAATCTAAAGAAGAAATTTGTGATAAAAAAATAACTTTTTTAAACATATTAATTCAAGGAGTCGCTACATCAATCGATGCTTTATGTATTGGTTTTGTATTTTTAGGGTATAATATTCAAGATGCTTTAATTACATTTGTAATAATCGGAGTAACTACATTTATACTTAGTTTTATAGCGATTTTAATTAGTAAACAAATTGCTGGCAAAATACAAAAACGGGCTGGATTAATTGCTGCACTAGTTTTTTTAGTTTTAGCAATTAAAATATTATTGGAAGGAATATTATAATTAATTAGTTTTATGTTATTTGGAAAATACATTAATAAATATTACTTAAAATATTGGGCTTTCTTTTTAATAGGAATAATTTTTTTAATTGTAGTAGATTATCTTCAATTATATGTTCCTGAATTTTTAGGACAAATAATAGATTTTTTTGATAATGGTAGTGTTGCTGGACACGAAAAAGAAATTGGGCAAATTATTATCTATGTTATTTTAGTATCTTTTGGTATGTTTTTTGGAAGAGTTGTTTGGAGACTATCAATTTTTCATGCTTCAACTGGAATTGAAGCTAGTCTTAGACAAGAAATGTTTTTAAAATCTGAAAGATTATCTCAAAGATATTATCATGAAACAAAAGTTGGAAATATTATTTCTTGGTTTACAACGGATCTTGAAACTATTGAAGAGTTTTTTGGTTGGGGAACCATAATGTTAGTCGATGCATCTTTTTTATCTTTATTTGTTCTAATTAAAATGTTTATTTTGGATTGGGTTTTAACACTAATTACTTTAATTCCAATTTTATTAATTGTTGTTTGGGGTGCTATTGTTGAAAAATTTATGTCGATGAAATGGGAATATCGTCAAAAGGAGACTGACAGACTTTATGACTTTACACAAGAAAACTTTACAGGAATTCGTGTAATTAAGGCTTTTGTTAAAGAAAATTCACAATTATTTGCTTTTAGCAAAATCGCAAGAAAAAATAAAGATGTAAATATTGATTTTGTAAGAATTTCAGTTATTTTTGATGTTCTTATATCAATTATTATTGCTCTAATTACTTCGATTATTTTAGGATTTGGTGGCTATTTTGTTTACTTAACTATTAAAGGAATCCCGTTAGTAATTTTTGGTAAGGAAATATTATTTAGTGCAGGTAATTTAGTTACTTTTATTGGATATTTTGATTTATTAATATGGCCAATGATGGCTTTAGGTCAAATTTTTACTATGAGAAGTAGAGCTAAAACCTCCTTAAAGAGAGTTTCAAATTTCCTTGATCAAGAAGAAGAAATAAAAAATGTTGATAATCCTATTTTTATTAAAAATATAAAAGGCAAAATTGAATTTAAAAATTTTTCATTTACCTACCCTAATGGACAAGAAAATTCGTTAAAGAATATTAGTTTTGTTGTTAATCCAGGGGAAACAATTGGTATAGTTGGAAAAATTGGAAGTGGCAAAACAACTTTAGTTAATTCTTTATTACGTTTATATAATATTGATAACGATAAAATATTTATTGATGATGTTGATTTAATGAGATGCGATATTACTTCATTAAGAAATGAAATCGCTTATGTTCCTCAAGATAATTTTTTATTTAGCGACAAAGTAAGTAACAATATTTCTTTTGGTAGAAGAAATGCTTCTTTTGAAAAAATTAGAGATGCTGCTATTTTTGCTGATGTGAATGACAATATTGTTAATTTTAAAGAAGGATACGATACAGTAAGTGGAGAAAGAGGCGTAACTTTAAGTGGTGGTCAAAAGCAAAGAATTTCGATTGCAAGAGCTTATATTAAAGAAAGTCCAATCATGATTATGGATGATAGTGTTAGTGCAGTTGATGTTAAAACAGAAGAAACAATTTTAAAGCATATTAAAGAAAATAGAAAAAACATGACTACATTAGTTGTAGCGAGTAGAATTTCTACCGTAATGAATTTAGATAAGATCTTAGTTTTAGATGAAGGGAAGGTAGTTGGATATGACTCACATAAAGAGTTAATAAAAACTTGTCCTGTTTATCAAAAAATGGTTTATCTTCAAGAACTTGAAAGAGAAGTTGAAGGAGGTAAATAATGGAAAAAGAACTAGAAAAATTAATGGGTGATAAAAAAATACCTTTAACAACATTATTTAAAAGAACTTTTCATTATGTTAAACCTGAATTACCTCGTTTTTTATTTGCATTATTTTTAATATTAATTAATGTTGGAATAGATGTAGTTTTACCTTTAATAATTTCAAAAATCACGACAAACTTAAAATCAGATTATTTAGATTTAATTCTTATATTAGTTTTGGTTATAGGATATTTTTTACTTAGTTTAATAAATCAAGCCTTTTTATATTTTGAATCAATGATTTTACAAAAAGCAGGTCAAAAGATTATCTATAACTTAAGAATGGAAGTTTTTGAGCACATTGAAAATATGTCTTTGGATCAGTTAAATGATATGCCGGTTGGAAGTTTAGTTACTAGAGTATGTAGTTATACAACTTCGATGAGTGATTTATTTACAAATGTATTAGTTAATGTCATTAGAAATGTATTAACAATTGTTGTTGTATATGTAGTTATGTTTACAATTTCTTATCGTTTAAGTTTTGTTTTACTTGGTATTGTAATTTTAGTTTTTATAATTTCGTTCGTGTTTAGCAGGGTTATTTCTAAAATTTTTAGAAAAGAGAGAAGATACATCAGTGATTTAAATACATATTTAAACGAAAATATTAGTGGAATGAAACTTATTCAAATCTTTAATCAAGAAATAAATAAGTCTGAAGAATTTAGCAAGAAAAACGAAGATTTAAGGAAAGCGCGTTATAAAGTTGTTTTAGCTTTTGGAATTTATCGTCCTTTAATAACTTTTATTTATTTTGTAGCAATTGCTTTAACTTTCTATTTTGGAATTGAATTTGGATTAAATAGTGGAGAAATTGTTGCTTTTTATTTACTTCTTTCAAGATTTTTTAATCCAGTTCAAAATTTAGCTGATCAATTAAATAATATCCAAAAAGCATTAACTGCAAGTGAACGCTTATTTAATTTATTAGATGTTGAACCAAAAGTAGTAGATGCAATTGATGCAATTGAAATAAACGAATTTAAAGGAAAAATAGAATTTAGGAATGTTTATTTTGCATATAAAGATGAAGATTGGATTTTAAAAAATGTAAGTTTTGTTATAAATCCTAAAGAAACATGTGCTTTTGTAGGAGCAACTGGTGCAGGGAAAACAACAATTTTAAGTTTAATTGTACGTAATTATGAAATTCAAAAAGGACAAATTTTAATAGATGACATTGATATTAAAAAGATTAAAGTAACTTCATTAAGAAAAGCAATCGGGCAAATGCTACAAGATGTTTTCTTATTTAGTGGAACCATTCGTACAAATATTACTTTGTACGATGACGAAAAATATAGCGATGAAGAAATTATTAAAGTATGCGATTATGTTAATGCTTCGAGTTTTATAAATAAACTTGATAAAGGACTTGATGAATATGTAATTGAAAGAGGAGAAAATTTCTCAAGTGGGCAACGTCAATTACTTTCTTTTGCTAGAACTGTTTTAGCTAAACCTCAAATTTTAATTTTAGATGAAGCAACAGCTAATATTGATACAGAAACAGAAACACTTATCCAAGAGTCATTAGCAAAAATTAAAAATATAGGTACTATGTTAATAGTTGCCCATCGTTTATCCACTATTCAACATAGTGATCAGATTATTGTTTTAAATAATGGCGAAATAGTTGAAAAAGGAACTCATCAAGAACTATTAAGACATAAAGGCTTATATTATAAATTATATGAATTACAATTTAACAATAACTAATTAGCAAATTTATAATTTCCATTAAGAGAACTATTATTTAACTTTTCTTCTATAATTAATCCATAATCGTTAATTAATAAATAATTTTCATCACTATCTTTTATTAATAGTTTATTTGATTCAATTAAGGAATAATTTAAATTATTGAGATTTAAATTATTTAATTTCGACTCATAAAATAAATAATTTTCGATATAAGTTTCAAATAAGTCATTTATGTAATTACTAACAACTTCATTATTAGAATAATCTAAATTAGAGATATTACTTACGTAAGCAGAAGTTTCATCATCAAAATATAAATAGTAATTTCTATTATTTAAATTATCTTTAAAATCATATTTAAGTTTACTTGTATCAACTCTTGAAATGAAGACATCAACATCTAAGCTTGTTTCTTTTATAGTGACATCGATTTCTTTAGTGTCATTTAATGTTACATCAAGGCTAATATTATCAATAAAATCTTTAACTTCATCATTAGATTGATTTAAGCGTTTATCAAAAAGAATGAATGCTATTAATATACAAATAATTATTAATAAAATTAAACAGAGTGAAATTAAAATATTTAGTTTATATTTGTAGTTCGTATTATTTTCGTTTTTATTGTTCATAAAGAAAGTATAAAACAAAAACACTTTAAAATAAATATGTATAAATAAAGTCGTTAAAATTCTAAAAAACCTTGCAAAAAGGTAATATTTTTTAAATTTCCTCTTTTGAAAAAGCTTAAATTTTATTTTTTAAGTGACAAATTTTAAAAATTATTTAATAAGAAAAATATTTAATTTTTATTAAATATTTTATTTATATAAAGGTAAAATCAAATATAATAAATATATGAATGAAAATATCTTAGTAAATATTGATCTTAATAATGAGTACGATTATCTTAATTATCAAGCTGATGCTTTTATCAAATTAAAATCAAACACTTTGAAAACAACTTTATACTCTTTTATTAAGGAAATTATTATTGAAAATAAATCTGATCTATACTTTAAAGATTTAAAGTTAATATTTGATACAAATACTGAATTAATTAAAATAAATGACATTAATATTTCTTTAATTACTCCGAAAAGTATTGTTAAATTTAGTGAAAATATTTCAATTAATTTTAATGTTAAAGATTTATATTTTTTAAGTGAATGTATCCCGTTAATTTTAAATGTAAAATTAGTAAATTTAGAAAATGATATTTTAAATGAAGTTAATTTGCCTTATTCATTATTTCCCCTTAATGAATCAAATAGTATTTCATCAAATTTAAGTTTATTAGCTAGTTTTGTTACACCAAACGATCCAAATATAACTAATTTAATATATAAAGCAACAAAAGAATTAGAACTTTTAAGAAGTTCTAATCCAAATTTTATTGGCTATCAAGCTAACGATATAGATAGTGTTCGTTTAGAGATGTGCGCAGTTTATAATGCGCTAGTTAAAGAAAACATTGCTTATTTAAATCCGCCAAGTTCATTTAATAAATTTCAAAGAGTAAGATTACCAAATACTGTTTTAAGTACTAAGTTAGGGACTTGCCTAGATTTAAGTATTTTATATTGTTCAATATTAGAAGTTTTAGGAATTTCACCGATATTAGTTATTATTGAAGGACACGCTTTTGCAGGTGCTTTTTTAAGTGAAGATCGTTTTATTGAAAATGTTATTAATGATGTTGGAAAAATATATAATTATTCGACATTAGGCAATATGAAAATTGAACTTGTCGAAACTACATCGTTTACTCTTGGAAAGAATGTTAGTTTTAATGAAGCTAATGAAAGTGCAAGAAAACATTTAGAAAATTATGTTAAAAATTTTACAGCTTTAAATATATCAAATTTACATCATTCTTTTGTTAAACCTATACCTAGTTATGAAGTAATAAATGAGAATAAAGTTGATGTTTATTTTAAAAATAATTTGAATCATGAATTTGTTAACAAGAAAACCGATGGTGATGGATTGATATATGAAAGGACCGCAAAAGACAACAATAAATTCATCTATTGGAGAAAAAAGCTTTTAGATCTCAGCTTAAAAAATAAATTAATTAATTTTAGTTATGGCAATAATATTGCCGAAGTTGTTATAGATAGTATTCAAAATCTTTTTAGTAAAATTAGTGAAAATAATGTAATTAAAGTTTTTCCTCTTAATTTAAAGCTAAGCAAAAATGAATTTATAACTGAAAATGTTAAAAATGATTATTTATATCTAATAGAAAAAAATATTTATCCTATTTCGATTGATGATAAGACATATATTAAATTAATTAGAAAAGCTAATAGCATTATGGAAGAAACTGGAAGTAATGCACTTTATTTAGCTTTAGGTTTATTAACATTCACTTTAAAAAATAGTGTTAAATCTTTTAATGCTCCAATTTTATTAATTCCTATAAAATCTAAGTTAAGAAAATCTTTAGATGCTTTTGAAATAGAAGTTGATATTGATAATTTACTTCTTAATACGACTGTATTTGAGTTCATTAAATTAAATAGTGGAATTAGCTTTGATGATATATATGATATAAATAAAAAAATTATTACCGAAACAAACATCAATTCAATTTTTAATTTTATAAGAAGTAGAACTTCAAAAAGTTGTTCCTTATTACTTGATGAGAAAAAAGCTTTTATTTCTAATTTTACTTTTAGTAACCAAATACTATGGAATGATTTAAATTTAAGAAAAGATGAATTACTTAAAAACGATTTTATTAAGCGCTTAGTTAAAGAGACGCCTTATCAAAACGAAGAAGATGAAATATTAGATGATACAAAATTAACTGATTTAGCAATTCCTTTAGGTGCTGATAGTAGTCAGATAAAAGCAATTAAAGATTCGATTAATAATGTAAGTTTTGTTTTAGATGGTCCTCCTGGAACTGGAAAATCACAGACAATTGTTAATATGATTGTTAACGCTTTATATCATCATAAAAGCGTCTTATTTGTCGCACAAAAAATGGCTGCTCTTGAGGTAGTTAAAAAACGTATTGATGATATTAAACTTGGTGATTTTTGTTTAGAAATTCATTCCAACAAAGCAACAAAAAGACATGTTTTAGAACAAATTGAGCAAGCTTTGAATTATGGACGTTTACAAAGTCCAATAGAATTAAAAGATGTTGAAGAAAAATTATTAAACAAAAAGGAATATTTAAATAAGTTAATTGAAAAGTTAAATTCAAATCTTCATGGAATAAGCTTACATGATGCTTTAACAAAATATTTCTCTTTAAAAGAATTTGAATTTAAAAATTCTGATGAATATGAAGATGCTTTAAAACTTTCTAAAGAAAATAAAGAAAGTATTGAAGAAATTATCGAAACAATAAAAGAAATTGAATCAGCAAGAAAAGAATATAAAGATGAATATTTTTATCCTTATAAGTTAGAGAAAAAAGAAATTAATTTAAATGAATTAAAAGATAATCTTCAAGAATTAAAATTAATTATAAATGAATATAAAAATAGCATTTATGAGTTATCTAATTTAATTAACGATGATATAACTTTAAATAAAAATAACATTGAAACTTTAATTAACATTTTAAATACTTTTAAAGATCACGAAGTTAGTTTTAATAATATTTATACTACTGAGTTCATTGAAAATATTAGCAACAACTATAAAGTCATTAATTTAGGAATCAAACTTAATTCTTTATTAAATGATATATTAAAGTATTATCGTCTTGATATTTTAAAAGAGGATGTAACCTTATTTAAAAAAGAGTTATTAGATCATTCAAACGGTTATTTTAAACGTCATAAAATATTTAAAAACCAGTTAAAAACATTAAAAAGCCTGCAAATCTCAAATAAAAAATTAAAAATTAGTTTTAAAAATTATGTAAATTTATTAAATAAAATTGAAGAAGCTGTTAATTTAATTTCTTTGATGAATGGCATAAATAACAATCTAATTAAAGTATTTCCAGTTTTAAAAGAAGATATTAATTATAACTATAGCAGTTTAAAAGATACTTTAGATTCTTCTTATCTTTTTATAAATCTTTTTAATAAAATTTTCATAAAGGATGATAATTATTTAATTCATTTTAATAAATTTAAAAATTTCTATAATTTATTAAAACAAAAAGATTACACTGGATTAATAACTTCAATAAATGATTATCATAATCAAATTATTAATCTTGAAAATAAGTTAACTTATTTATATGGGTATAATTCAAAATTATTAAGATTTGATATAAGTAACACTTATTTAGAAAATTATATTTCTTTACTTAATAATCAAATAGAAAATTCTAAAGATATATATAATGTAAATCTTATTAATTCTTTATTAGATAAATTAATTGAAAATAAATTTTATGAACCATTAATTACCCTTTATCGTCGTGGAGATATTTCTTTATTTACACTTCACCAAAGATATTTGTTAAGTTATTATAAAACAATTATATCTACTTATTTTAATGATCCTTATTTTATTGAATTTAATGGACTTTTATTTAATGAAGCAATTAAAAAATATAACGAATATCTAGATGAATATAATGCCCTTTTAATTAAAGAAACTGCAAGTAGAGTTACTAAAAACTACCCTTTAGATAGTATTGAATATGCTAAATCAACTAATGTATATAAACTTTTAAAATTAATTAAAAATGGAGGTAAAAATACTTCTATTCGTAATATTTTAAAAGATTATGAAGATATTATTAGAAATATTACCCCGATATTTTTTATGTCACCTCTTAGTGCAGCTCAATATTTAAGTATTGATAATAAGAAATTTGATATTGTTATTTTTGATGAAGCTAGTCAAATAAAAACATGCGAAGCTCTTGGAGCAATTAGTAGAGGAAATAGTTTAATAATTGCAGGTGATCCAGAACAAATGCCTCCATCAAATTTCTTTAAAACAAATGTCGATAATTATCAAGATGAATTTTTAAATGATGATACATGTGAAGATTTAGAAAGTTTACTAGACGATGCTTTAACCTTAAATATGAAACGAAATCGTTTATTGTGGCATTATCGTAGTGAAAGTGAATCTTTAATTAAATTTTCTAATAACTATTTTTATAATCATTCTTTATTAACTTTCCCTAGCCCAAATAATGAGAATAAAATATTTTTTAAATATTTACCTTTAGGGGTTAATGATAATGGTGTAAATAGAGTAGAAGCTTTTGAAATAGTTAAAGAAGTTAAAAGAAGATTTTCAGATGAAAACTTATCTAAATTAAGCATAGGTATAATTACATTTAATATTAAACAACAAGAGTTAATTGAAGACTTAATTGAAGATTTATTTGCTCAGTATCCTTCTTTTTATAAGAAAAACGAAGAAAATAAAGACAAAATATTTGTTAAAAATCTTGAAAATGTTCAAGGAGACGAAAGAGATGTTATTTTATTTTCTATTGGTTATAGCAAAAATAAATATAATCGTTTAAATAATTTCTTTGGTCCACTATCTTTAGAAAAAGGAGAAAGAAGACTTAATGTTGCAATAACTAGAAGTAGAAAAGAAATGATTATTTATTCCTCAATTAAAGGAAACGATATCGATGTTGATAAAGTAAAAAATAATGGCGCTAAAGTTTTAAAAGATTTCTTAAAATATGCTGAACTTGGTGGTAATTATTTAATTAGTGAATATGATGAAACTGTTAACTATGAAGAAGGAGTAGAAAAAAGCATTGCTAACGATTTAATTAAACTTGGTTATGACCTTGATTTAAATATTGGTGATAGCAAATTTAAAATTAATATCGCCATAAAAGGAATTAATAATGAATATTTATTAGGTATTATTCTTGATAGTAAAAATTATTTAAATACTTTAACTTGTCGTGATAGAAATTATGTTCAACCACATATTTTAGATCGTTTAAATTGGAAAATTTTACGTATTTATACTTTAGATTACTATAAAAATAAGGATGAAGTTATTGCTGATATCTTAAGAGCGATTAAAACTCCTTTTGATTTATCGATAAATAAAACTAATCCAGTTAATTTAAATTTTGAAAAGGAAGTTATTACTCCTTATCAAAATAAAATTGAATATATGAAGTTTGTACCAAATGTCAAATATAAATATGAATCTGTAATTGAGGATGTAACATATAATAGACTCAGTATGCTTCTTAGTGAATATATTGATTATGAAGCACCAATTTCCAAACAAGTTTTATATGCTAGATTTAAAGAATTATTTGATATTTCTCGAACTGGAACAAGATTTGAAAGAATATTTGAAAAACATTTAATGCCAGTTTTAAATAATTATCAAATTAAAAATGAATGTTTTGATTCATTTTATTATCCATTAAATTTTGATGAAAATTTATATCAAATATATCGTAGTAGTACAAGCGATCAAAGAGATATTTCTTTTGTTTCAAGTGTTGAAATTAGAAACGCTTTAAAAGATATTTTAAAATATCAAAACGATTTAGAATTAAATGAAGTAATCAAAATGTTAGCTAATTTATTTAATTTAAAAGTTATAAATAATAATGTTTCTAATAAGTTAGAAAAATTAATTAATTTTGTTGTGCGTAAATATAATGAAACTTTTGAAATTTATGAGAATAAAATTAAATTAAAAAAGCCTTAGAATTTATAAAAACCCTTTAAAACTAAGACATTTTTAAAAATTTTTATCAATTTTTTTAGCAAGTCGATAAGCAAAAAAATCTGAAACTAAGCTAACTAAATAACTAACAACTAATACTAATGGTAATGAAATTAACCAATCTAGAAAAGCTCCTAGAGGATCAGTTTTCTGATAATAAAAATAATTAAAAGTAGTTAATACAGGGTTTACAAAAATAAAGAAAATCATTGTTATAATAAAAACTGCTAATAAACGATATTTAATATTTCCGCTATAAGTTTCATTTGGAACATTAAACTTTTTTGTAAACCATTTTCCAATTTTAACTAGTGGGACAAATGCACTAACAAAATTACTAATTGTATAACCTATTAAAAAATTATATAAAAAATTAAGCCAATCAATATCAAAAGAAGCCCATAATGAGTAAGTTAAGCATATAAAAAACGTGACAGGAAAATTACATGTCATAAAATATACAAATTGAGCTTTACTAATATGCATTTCTAATAGATTATCAAAAATAAAATACATCTTCAATATTACCTAAATTAATATTGATTTAAGAAATATTTTATATAAAATATTTACTTATATGGGGAGTAGCTTAGCATAAATGTCTACATCTCGGTTAAAACCAGGCTTTATGCGGAATTTTCTCTAGCAAGACCATAAAAAGGAGAAATTTATGGCAAATGAAAACAACAATAATTTTGAAACTTTGTCTGCAAAAGAGACAATTTTAAAACTAGAAACCAATGAAGAAAAAGGTTTAACGTCTTTAGAGGCACAAAAACGTTTAGAAAAATATGGTCCAAACAAATTAGAAGAAAAGAAGAAGAAAAGTATTATTCGTATTTTCTTAGAACAATTGATGGACCCAATGATTTATGTTCTTTTTGCTGCAGTTTTAGTAACTTTATTAATTTCAATTGTAAATACAGTTCAAGATAAAGAAGCTGACTGGGCCGACATAATTATAATTTTAGTAGTTATTATTCTTAATGCAGTTATTGGAACTATTCAAGAAAAAAAGGCACAAAATTCTCTTGATGCATTAAAAAAGATGTCTTCACCAGAATCAACTGTAATTCGTGATGGAAAGCGTATAAAAATAAAAAGTGAATTTTTAGTTCCTGGAGATCTTGTAATTTTAGAAGAAGGCGACACTATTGGTGCTGATTTAAGATTAATAGAAACAATCAATTTAAAAACAAACGAATCAAGTTTAACTGGTGAATCATTACCAATTGAAAAAGATAAAAATATTGTCTTTAGTGAGCCAGTTGCTTTAGGTGATAAAGTAAATATGGCTTACATGTCAACTCCTGTTACTTATGGAAGAGGTAAAGGTATTGTTACTTCAACTGGTATGAATACTGAAATCGGTAAAATTGCTACCGCCTTAGATGAAGAAGAAGAAACTGAGACTCCTTTGCAAAAAAAGTTAGCTCAATTATCAAAAATCTTAGGATTTTTAACAATTATTATTATTGTTGTAGTTTTAGTTGCTGACATAATTTGGCTTGCAGTTGGTGGAAAAATTGGTGAAGTTGATGGTTGGATGGAATCAATTTTATCTAGTATTGCTCTTGCTGTAGCTGCTATTCCAGAAGGATTACCTGCTGTTGTTACTATCGTATTAGCAATCGGAGTTCAACGTATGGTTAAAGCTAATACAATTGTTAGAAAATTACATAGTGTTGAAACTTTAGGTGCTGTAAGTGTTGTTTGTAGTGATAAAACTGGTACTTTAACTCAAAACAAGATGACAGTAATGGAAGCTTATTTACCAGGTAAATATTTCGATGCTAATACTTTTAATAAAGATAATAATGAACTTGAATTGTTAGCAAAAGGTATGTCTTTATGTAGTAATGCTACTGTTGATGAAGGACTTTATGGAGATCCAACTGAAATTGCATTAGTTGTTTTTGCTAATCAGTTTGAAATGCATAAAAAGGATTTAGAAAATTCATTACCTAGAATTAATGAACTTCCATTTGATAGTGTAAGAAAAATGATGTCTACACTTCATAAAAACAAAGATAATAAGACAATTCAGTTCACTAAAGGCGCTCTAGATTCCGTTTTATCTTTTACAAAATATATTAAAGTTAATGATGAAATTAGATTAATTAATGATAAAGATATTGAAGAAATTTATAAAGCAAATAGTTATTTTAGTAGTAAAGCCTTACGTGTTTTAGCATTAACTTATAAAGAAACTAATGAATTAAAAGAAGAAGAGTTAGTATTTGTTGGGTTAGTTGCAATGATTGACCCTGCTAGACCAGAAGCAAAAGGTGCTGTTGAACAATTTAAACAAGCTGGAATTACTACTGTAATGATTACTGGTGATCATAAAGATACAGCTTTTGCAATTGCTAAAGAACTTGGCATTGCTGATGATATTTCCCAATGTGTAATGGGTAAAGATATTGATAATTTATCCGAAAATGAATTGCAAGAACTTTGTAAAACAGTTCGTGTTTTTGCTAGAGTTTCGCCAGAAAATAAAGTTAGTATTGTTAAAGCTTTTAAAGCAAACGGTAATATTTGTGCGATGACTGGTGATGGAGTTAATGATGCTCCAAGTTTAAAAGCAGCTGATATTGGAATTGCAATGGGAATTACTGGAACTGATGTTGCTAAAGGTGCAGCTGATATGGTTTTAACTGATGATAATTTTGCTTCTATTGAGAAAGCAGTTGAAGAGGGTAGAGGAATTTATGCCAATATTAAAAAGACTGTTCTTTTCTTACTTTCTTGTAATATGGGCGAAGTATTTTCAATGTTTATTATGATTTGTATTGGTTTACCTGCCCCATTAATTGCTATTCATTTATTATGGGTTAATTTAATTACTGATAGTTTACCAGCAATTTCTCTTGGTATGGATCCTAAAGATCCACATAATATGAAAGAAAAACCTCGTGATCCTAATGAATCAATTTTTGCTCATGGTGGGTATTTCTTAACTTTTGGATATGGAATAATTATTTCTTTAATTACAATAGCAGGATTTTTATTAACAGCATATCATATCTTTGATTTAAATAATATTGCTTTTACTTATGAGAACTTAGTCCATATGACAAGTCTTCCAAATGGTGATACATTATTACATCATTGTCAAACTGTTGCTTTCACTGTTTTAGCTGTTTCACAACTTTTCCATATGTTAGGAGTATCTAATTTTAATAGATCATTTATTTTCGTTTTTAAAAATAAAAACTGGATGATGCTACTTGCTTTTATTGTTGGAATTGCTCTTCAACTTTTAGTTGTAGAAGTTCCTTTCTTTAATAGTGTATTTAATACACATAATTTTGATGGATTTGAATGGGGAATTGCTTGTGGTCTCGCAGTTGTACCATTAATTTTCCATGAAATATTTGTTTTAGTTAAATTTATTAGAAAAAAATTGCAAAAAGTATAATTTTGCAAGCGTCTTGTATATAAGGAGGTAAAAAATGAAGAAATTAGCAGTATTATTGTTTGTTTGTGGTTTTTTACTTACAGCTTGTGCAAGCGCTGATTATACTGACCATTTAAATAGAAAATACGAAGATTATCAAGAATTTTATATAAAGGAAATTCAAGATGAAATGTTTAATAAAGAAGAAGACAAATATTGCGTATATATTTTTCGTAGAGCATGTGGAAGTTGTATAGATATTAAAGGAGCTTTATTAGATTATTTAGATAGTTATAAAATTAATAGACTTGAATACAAATTATATTTATATGAATGGCAACAAGCAACTGATCTTTCCCCTAGCGATTTAACATATTTTAAAGGGAGCATTTATGGTTATAGTGATGCTAACAAATATGTAAAAGAAATGATTGGAGCAACAACAACTCAAGAATGTTATATATATGGGACACCATCTTTATATTTTATTAATGATAATAAATTATCAAATTACCTCTATTTAGATAATGATATTGCTGATTTTTTAGTCAAAAATAAATAGCACATTTGATGTATTTCTTTATATAATTAAAAAATGGAACAAATGGAAGAAGTTCAAAAAAAAGTTATTGATATTTATCCTACAAAAAATTCAAGACGAATCTTAGTATTTTTTAGTGATTTATTAATTCTTTTTATAAGTTGTGTTTTTCTTTTTGAAATTGTTGTAAATCCATTAGTTAAACTTGCAGCAAACTATACAAATACAGTTAGTCAAGCTGATACATATTCTAGAAGTAGAAATGAAATCCTTTATGATAATAAGTTACTTTTTTATGAAAAAGAAAGTAAATATGAATTTCAAAATAATCTCGACTATACTGCTACACAATTTTTAAAATTCTATGTTTTTGATGATAAAACCCTGCAAAACGAAGTTATTTTTCATTATTTTGTTGATTTAAGAGGAGAAGATGTAACATATATAAACGATTTATATAAAAATTTTGGAGGAAAGTATTTTGATTTAAATTCTTATACTTCAATAGGTACTTATGCCTTTAAAAAAGAATACATTGATTTACTTTCTCCTTATTTTGTTGAAGGTGATGAATTAAGTAGTGATGGTTTGACTGAACTTGAACTTTTTAAAGAAAATTGTTTTTTAAGCTTATATAGCAATGTCATGAAAGATATTATAAAAAACGATTTATATCCAACTAATTCACAAATTACTTTATCTTATAACGAACTTTCTAATAAAATAGCTGAATTTGATACGTATTATCGAAATGTAGCCACAATTGGAGCCTATATAAGCTTTGGAATTGGAATAGCTATTTTATATTTTTTAGTACCTTTATTAAATAAAAAAGGGCGCACTTGTTCTGAAATGATTTTAAAAGTTGAACATGTTGATAATCCTTCACTTAATTATTTAAAAAAACGATTTGTCGTCGTTGAAGGCTTATTTAATTCATTAAATGGATTATTAATTTTGTTTCTAATTCCAATTATTTCATTTGGTTTTAGTGATTTGTTTTTATTAAATTTACTTTATCCTGTTTCATTTGTTAGTTTAGTATTTGCAATTATTGAACTATTTATTATGTGTTTTTCAAAATATGGTCAATCTTTAAAAGAACTTGCTACAAATTCACTTTGTTGTGATACAGAAACAATAGATAATTATTACAAGGAAAAAGGTTATGACTTCTGAAAATGTTACTCAAGTTGAAGTAGAAAAGGAAAAGAAAGAAATTGCATATTATCGTCCAACTTTTTGGAAGAGAGTTTCGTGTATTGTTTTTGATGCTTTAATTTTTGCTCTTGTTGCTTTAGGCATTTTTATTTGTATCCGTGAAATTGTTGTTAATACTCCAAAATTTAAAGCATACAATGATGAATTAAATGATAAAAAAATACAATCTGGACTATATTTATATAATGATGAAGCTGGGCGTTATCAAGATTTAATGACTTATTTAAATATTTCATCAAATCTTTCTTATGGAGCAAAAGAACTTCGTCTAGAACAAGCTCTTGATACTTTTCATGAGTATTTATTTGAAGTAAGTGGTGAAGAAACTTATAATGCAGTAATCGAACAATATAATAACTTTTTATTAGATTCATCTTTAGTTTATGAAAATAATCCATATTTTATCATTGATGAAGAAAGCGGGAAAATAGTTAAAAATATTGATGCTAAAATCCCTTCTAAATTATACGTGGAAAATGCTTATGGAAAATATTTTGATGAACAAGCACTTGGGTATTTTGTTACATATGTTCCAAATGTTTATACTATCGAAAAATACTTTTCAGACTTATTACTATTTTTAGAAATCCCTTTAAGCTTATTTTTAGGATGTGTTGTTATATATTATATAATACCTTTATGTTTTTTAAGAAATAAAGCAACTTTGGGAAGGTTTTTGTTCAAAATTGGGCTTGTTAATAAAAACGTTTTATCAGTAAGCGTACCATTATTTACTTTAAGATTTGTTATTTTTTTCTTCTTAGAAATTTTGCTTAGCTTAGTTACTTTTGGTGTTCCACTTTTTGTTTCTTTCTCTTTAATGGCCTTTAGTAAGAAGAAACAAACATTCCATGATTACATGTTAGGTATCGAAGAAGTTGATGTAGAAAGTAGCAAAATTTATTATTCAAAAGACGAAATTTTCAGTGTAAAAGAATCAAAATATGACGTTAAAAACTTCAAATTGAAGTAAGAATTATATTATATTTACATAGTAAATACATATATAATAATCGTTGAAATCGATTTACTCAGTATGTATAATTTTATATATGAATATAAGAAGAATGTTTTTGTTCTCGACTGTTTCATTATTAGCCATAATGGGTATGATATTTAACCACAATTTCTCTTCTAATGAGATAGGTTTTTATAATGAGGGAACACAGGTACAAGCAAAATTTGCTCATGTTCAGGATTTGTCAGATGTTGAAAAAGGAGAATTGGAAGATCGTGTTGAAATTTCAATAACTTCAATTACAACAACTGAAACTTCTGCATCCGTTGATTTAAGATTTGCATTAAGCGCTGAAGGACAAGCTGAACCAAATCTTGCGTTTTATATAGGATATGGTGATAGTTTGACAGATCCAAACGAAAGAAAAGCATCATTAATTTATAATGTCAAAACAATTGAAGGAACAACTGAAGAACGTTGTCAAGCAATCAATCGTATTAATAAAAATGCTGCTTATGATGGTCTTGGATCAATCGGTCAAACAAGCTTTACTACAAACTGTGACATCGCACTTAATCCTGGAGAAGAAATATTAAAAGATTCTTTTGAAGTAATTAATATTTTTGCTTCAAAACGTGATGAAAATGGTAAATATAGTGTAGTTCGTGATGAACAAGGAAATTTAATTCCTTTATATGCAATTGCTACACCTACTGCGGCATCAACAGTTAGAAGTTTAGAAGATTTTGTAGATTTTGAATATGTTGGGACTTCTGTTTTCAGTGATTATGTATCAATTAACGTCAATGTCATTAATAAATTAACTGAGGATTATTATTCTAATATAAGTGCTAGCATTAGAAGAATTTACAATCAAAATGAAGATGATATAGCTAGTGGAGTTTCTTATATTAGAACTAGAGTTAATCTTAACAGTTTAACTGAATATTATGTTTATTATGAGAACGAAGAAGAACCAGTTGTTTTTAATTCAATTGAATCATACTTCAATGTCACTAATAACGGAGTATTAGAAATTTTATTAAATGGTGTTGATGCAAAACGTATAAGCAATTTTGAAATTAAATCCTTCTACGTTTATGCTGATATATTTAGTAGTAAAACTAATGGTAGTGTTAGATCAAGTAGTTATGGCGCAAGATTTTCATCTGCAACTGTTGGAATGCTTGATTTAGTTGCAACTAATGGCGAAATAATAAAACCTAAAGTAACAAGTTCTTATTTGGTAGATTTAAATTTAGCAATGGGACTTAGCGCTGCAGGTTTTGTTTTATTATATGAAGCAATTAGTGTATTTGTATTCTTCTACTTAAAAAATAAAAATAAAGACGATGAATTCAAGAGAATGATACCAAAACAATATTTTAAAACCAATACAATGGGTTTAATTACATTAGGTACTTTATTAGTAACATTTGAAGCAATTGCCTTTAGATTAAGTTTATTAAAAAATACTTTACCTGTGTATAATCCACTAGACATAATAATCGTTGTCGGTGGAATTGCCTCAATTATTTTAGTTGGCTACTTTATTAGATACTTTGCAATACAATTTAAAAATCTTCGTGATTTAAAACGTAACGAAAGATTAAAAATAAATAAAAATGTGATGGAAGATGGTACCTTAATAATTTCATCTCCATCTAAAGGAGAATAAAATATGGAAATTAAACTTAAAGGATTAACAAAAATCTTCCCAGGAAATCCAAAAAAGCACATTAAAGATACTGTTGCTGTTAGTGAATTGAATTTAACAGTACCTGATGGAAAACTTGTTGGTTTATTAGGACCTAGTGGATGTGGTAAATCAACAACACTTTATATGATTTCTGGTCTTCAAATTCCAACTTCAGGAGAAGTTTGGTTCGGTGAAGAAGAAGTAACTAATTTATCACCAGAAAAAAGAGGAATTGGTCTAGTTTTCCAAAACTACGCTCTTTATCCTCACATGACAATTTTTAAGAATGTTGAATTCCCATTAACAAATTTAAAAATTGAAGTTCCACTTGTAACATTTTATGATTTTGAAATTACTTATACTTATCAAATGACTTCGGACGATTCATTAGAAGGTATTTTAAGATCAATCGCAACATTAATTTCAAAAATTGGTTTAAATAAAAGAAAATGTAGTGTGACTAATACTTTAGTAGATGGATTATTAACTTTAACAATTGTATTGAGAAATACAAGTGAAAAAAATGAGGAAATTTTCGAGTTAAATTTCCCTAAAATTATTAATCCAGCAACAAAAACTATTAATAAAAAACAATCAAGCGAAGCTTTATTTGATGGCGTTTATAAATATGGCATTGATGTTGAAGATGAAAATAAGATTTGCCGCGGATTTTTTGCTATTAACTTTAAGCAAGAAAATAAAACCGATAGTGAATTGCAAGCGATTAAAGCGTTGTTTAAAGCAAATCATCTTAAATTTAAAGCTATAAGAGAATATGTTGATCGTAATGATAACTATGTCTTAGTTGATTTTAATGACACAGATTTAGTTACTCTTAAAGGAGCTCAAAAAGCTTTTGAAGAAAATTATCATATAGTTCCTGAATTAAAAATTTCTACAGTGCATGTTAAAGCAGTTGAAAAACAATTTAAAGGGTGCCTTGGAGAATTTAAAAACAATGTAAAAGAATTCAAAGTTTACGATGATAACGGAAAAACACGTATTTTCTTCAAAGTTAAAAAATTAACTAAAGAAAAACTTGAAGAATTTAATAAATTAATTAATTCACACTTCACTTTAAAAGATAAAGATGAAAAAGTTATTGGAGCAGTTGCATATCGTAAATTGAATGCTATCGAAAGAAGAGATATTGTTTATGAAGTTGCAAAACTTGTTCAAATTGAAGATTACTTACAAAGAAAGCCATCTCAACTTAGTGGTGGTCAACAACAAAGAGTTGCTATCGCTAGAGCCTTAGTTAAAAAACCAAAAGTCTTACTTCTTGATGAACCTTTAAGTAACTTAGATGCTAGGCTTAGACTTCAAACTCGTGAAGAAATTAGAAGAATTCAAAAAGAAACCGGAATCACAACAGTTTTCGTTACTCACGACCAAGAAGAAGCTATGTCAATTAGTGATGAAATTCTTGTTATGAAAAACGGTGTTCAACAACAAATTGATTCACCTCAAAATGTTTACAATGATCCAGTTAACTTGTTCGTTGCTCAATTCTTAGGTACACCTCAAATTAACGTCTTCAATGGTGAAATTAAAGATGGAAAAGTTTATATTGGAGATTCTCTTGTTAATTCTAAAGATTATAAAGGTTATGAAGATCAAAAAGTATTTATCGGAATTAGACCTGAAGGTTTTGCATTAGCTAATAAAGATAGTGAAGAAGGATTAACTTGTGAAATTGAACAAATTCAAGTTTTAGGAAGAGATATTTCTTTAATTGGTAAAAATAAAGGATGTTTAGAACCAACATTTAGAGTAATTATTTCTAACGAAGAATCTAATTTAATGGGAAATATTAAATTAAGAGTCAAATCTCATAAGATGTTTGTTTTTGATGCAGAAACTCAAGAACGTCTTAGAGCAAAATAAAATAAAAGGTGAATTTTATGAAACTTAGACCTATTAAAAAAGAGCCAGTAGTTGAATCAGTAAATAGCAATGATGTTTATTTTGATTCTTCTTATGGCGATTTGAAAGAAGGTCTAAACGACAATAATGTTGTAGTTAATATTGTTTCAAGAAAAAAAGTAAACAAAAACTACAAGGTTGGAGGAGTTTTAGACCAAGAAAAGAATAATAACTGGAAAGCTTGGTTATATCTTGCACCAGTCTTAATTTTAATGGCAGTTTTCTTAATTTATCCTTTAATTAATACAATTGCTATTGCCTTTATGGAAAATTACAACTATATCAATGGTGGATCTACTGGATTTACCTTTGATAATTTCTTATTTGTTTTAGGCTTAAAAGAAATTGAACCTGGCGTTAGAGAAACAATGTTTGTTAAGTATGCAATTCCAAATACTTTTATTATTGTTTTTGTAACAGTTCCTGTTTCAATTTTTATTGCTTTAATGATAAGTGTTTTACTAAACAAGATAAAATGGTTACAAAAAGTTTATCAAACGGTATTCTTTTTACCTTATGTTACTAATACCATTGCTGTTGGTATGGTATTTAGTGTTTTGTTTGATCAAAATGGTTTAATTAACTATATATTTAATTCGGACATGAAGTGGGTTATTGGTGCAACTCGTGAAATTGCGATGATTCCACTTTGTCTATATATTATTTGGGGTAGTTTACCATTCAAGATTTTAATTTTGTTAAGTGGACTTCAAAATATTGATAAGCAATATTATCAAGCAGCTAAAATTGATGCTGCTCCACAATGGAAAGTATTAACAAAAATTACTGTTCCATCACTTTCACCACAAATATTATATCTGATGGTTACTTCGTTTATTGGGGCGTTTAAAGAGTATACAGCTATCGTTGGTTTATTCAATGGTCCAGGAACATTAGGAAAAACTTCAACTGAAAAAGATATGTATACGATGGTTTATTACATTTATGATAACTTAAGCAGTGCGACAAGTAGAGCTGCTGCAGCTGCAGTTATATTATTTGTAATTATTTTAGTTTTCACTTTCTTACAACTTTGGTTAAGTAAGAAGAGAGTGAATTATTAGGAGGTTAATAATTTATGGAACAAACATCAATTCAAAAACGTAATTATGTTAACTTCTTAGAAGAACCTTTAGAGGGTCAAGAAATAACTCTTGTTATTAAAGAAGGAAATAAGAGTGTTGAATCTTTAAGAAAAAGAGAGAAAGTTACTACCAGTATCTCAACAGTTATTACTTATATCTTAATTACATTCTTAGCATTAATTATGATTCTTCCATTTTATTGGATGATTATTACTTCTTTAAAAACAAATACTGAGATTCAAGCAATTGAACAAACTTTCTTCCCAAGTGTTGTTATGTGGAGCAACTATGTTTATGTTTTCCAAGTATTTAAATTCTCAACTTATATGTGGAATACAATTGTTGTTGCGATTTTCTCAACTCTTGGTACGTTAATTACTACAATATTTGCAGCCTTTGCATTTTCGCGTCTTAACTTTAAAGGAAGAGAACAATTATTTGCTATTTTCCTTATGACAATGATGATTCCTGGTGAAATGATGGTTATTTCTAACTACATCACTGTTGCAAGTTTTGGCTGGATTGGAGCAGATCAAACTTTAACTGACGCATATCTTGCAATGATTGTACCTTTCTGGGTAAGTGTTTATTACATTTATTTATTAAGACAAAATTTCAAACAAATTCCTAATGAACTTTATTTAGCAGCTAAAGTTGATGGAAGAGTGATTTCTCTTATTTATTAAGAGTTATGGTTCCTCTTGCAGCACCAACTTTAATCTCCATTACTATTTTAAAATTTATGGGAACATGGAATTCTTATGTCTGGCCTAACTTAGTTACTAGTAAAGATGAATTTAGATTAATTTCTAATGGTTTAAGAGGTAGTACATTTACTGATCCTGATTTAGGTCTTACTCAATATGGATATCAAATGGCAGCAACAGTCGTTGTTACTGTTCCATTATTCTTATTGTTCGTTTTCTTTAGAAAATATATTATGCGTGGCGTTGGCCGTGCTGGTATAAAAGGTTAATTTACTTTTTGGAGGATACTTATGAATATTAAAAAAAGTTTATTATTATTTGCACCTTTATGTGCTTCATTATTAATGGTTTCATGTAAGGGAGGAGATGAACCAGTTGTTTCAGATAAAGGAATTATTACTACACCAACTGAAATCTTATTTAAGACAACGGCAGGAAAACAAAATCAAGCTGCTCTTAATCGTATGATTGAAGATTTCAAAAAAATTGAACCAAATGTTACAGTAACCCTTGATATTGTTAGTGGTAGTTATCAAGACATTGCTAATAATACAATTACAGGTTTTACAACTGGTGATTATGGCGATATCGTTATGGTTTATCCAGATGCTGTTGCTGATTTTATTAACTATGGTTATGCTTTTAATCTTGATCCATATATGAACAACGAAACTTATGGTTTAACTGCTGAAGATAAAAAAGATTTAATTCCTACATTTATGGCTGAAGGACAAAAATATACACTCGAAGGAACTTATTCTTTACCTTTCTCAAAATCAACTGAAGTCGTTTATTATAATAAAACAAGAGTTTTAGGTACTACGCTTGAAGGAATTAATAATGGCAACCCAATTAATGAAACATATTTAAATAGTTTAACTTGGGAAGAATTTTTTGGTAAATTATGTCCTGCAATTATGGATTATATTAAAACTCCTGATGGTGCAAATTTATTAAATACAAAAGATGGCGATTATTACATTATGTCTTATGATAGTGATGATAACTTATTTATTACTCTTGCAGAGCAATATGGATATGATTATACCGCTATTGAAAATGGACAAGGTAAAGCACTATTTAATAACCAAAATATGAAAGATTTAATGTATAAATGGAATGGTTATTCAAAATTAAGATATATTACATCAGCTGGTGCTTCTGGTGATAGAAGTAATGCATTCTTTACACAAAATAAAGTTTTATTTAGTGTTGGTAGTACTGCTGGAAGTAGTTATCAATATAGTGATGGTGCTGATGTTGGTGTCTTTAAGATTCCTCATGCTGAAGGTCGTGATCCAAAAGTTATCCTTCAAGGTCCAAGTGTTTCTATTTTAAGACATAAAGATAGTAGTGGTAAATGGGATACAAATCGTCAACTTGCTGCTTGGTTATTCTACAAACATACAATTAGTTATGAAAATTGTTTAGACTGGTCAACAACTGCAAACTACATGCCAATTAGACAATCGATTTATGAAGATGAAATTTATACTGATCTTTACGACGAAACATTACAAACACCTGCTTCACTAGATTTATTAAATGCTCGTATTGCTAACTTTGTTGGCACAATGTCTGATTATTATTACACATCACCTGCATTTAAAGGATCAAATGAATGTAGAACACAAGTTGGTGGTATTGTTACAGTTGCATTAACTCCAGAAAAAACACAACAAGATATTGATAATATTTTCCAAACAGCTTATACAAACGCATCAATTGCTATTATTTAATGATTATTAAATGAGGTTTTGATATGAAAAATAAAAAACTTACGTTACTTGGTGTACTTGGCTGTGCATTAATATCAATGGCAAGCACTTCTTGTGGAGGTAGTAACAATACAGATAATACTATTTATTTCTGGCATACCTTCGGAAAAGATATTTATAGCCGTATTGATAGCATGGCCAGAAAATTTGAAAAATTAGTACTTGAGAAAGAAGGTGTTGAAGTTCACATTGCTAATTTATATGACACTTATCAAGGAAGTTATGATGATTTAATTGATAAAGTTACTAAATCATTTACAACCGGATCAACTCCAACTATTTGTGTTGCTTATCCAGATCATGTTGCAACATATTTAACTTACGATAAAGATGGCAAATCTTATGTAAATAATTTAGATTCTTATTTCACTGATCCTGAAATTGGTTTTATTGAAGATGATTATTTAAATCCTAACGGTTTAGGTGTTGAAGACTTTGTTCCTAGTTTTATTGATGAAGGTAGACATTATGCTAAAGAAGGTACATATTCTTTACCATTTATGAAATCTACTGAAATTATGCTTTATAACAAAGATGTTTTAAATCAAGTATTATTTGATTTAGGCATTCAACAAGCTGCTGATGTTTATATGCAAAACATTACTTGGGACGCTTTCATGGAATTACTTAATTATGTTAACGATAATTTAGTAAAATATTTCCCAAATTCAGCTACTCAACAAGTTGTTCCATTATTTTATGATAGCGATAGTAACTTATTTATTTCACAATCCTATCAAAGAGGTATTGATTTTATTTCAATGGAAAATGGCGAAGGATCAATTGATTTTGATAATCCAGAAGCTAAAGCAATGGTTCAAGAATTTAAAGATCTTTACGATGACGGAATCCTACTTACAAAAGCAACTAATGGCGATAAATATGGTAGTGATTTCTTTATTGCAAATAGATGTTTATTTGTTGTAGGAAGTACTGGTGGAACTGGTTATAACGATCCACAAAGTAACTTTGAAGTTGGAGTTTGTAAGTTCCCTGTTTATAAAACAGCTACTGCAGAACAAAGTAAATATGTTTCTCAAGGTGTTACTTTATGCTTAATGAATAACTATGGTGTTAGTGAAGAAGTTAATAAATTCCGTACTGAATATGGTTGGAAGTTTATGAAATATATTACTTCGACATCTAATAATATTGATGCTAGTCTTGCAAGTAACGGTTATATTCCTTCAAGACTTTCTTGCTATGAAGATGAATATTATAAAGAATATTTACAATATGAAGACTTTATGTCGATTTGTGCAAAAACAGTCATTGAAGAAATTAATGGTCAATATTTTAACTATCCAGTTTTTAAAGGTAGTGATGAAGCTCGTAATCAAGTAGGTGGAATTGTTGCTGAATATTTATCCGATAAAAACACCGATTTAGATGCATTATTTGCAACTGCTGTAAATAACACTAAATTAAAGATGTAAGGAGACAAACATGAAATTTAAAAATGTATTTTTACTTGTCTTTGGCTTAGTAGTTAGCACTCTTGGTTTAACTAGTTGTAATAAAGGTGATAATTTTATTGATTATGTCCATACTGATACAGCAGTACGTTTAAGATTAGATTATAAAGATGCAAGTGGTAAAAACCGTGATTTCTTCCAAGATGGAATTAGCGAAGTTGAATTAGTAACCGCTATTGATGGAGATACTGCTCATTTTAGAATGGTTGATAATTCAGATTCTTCTTTAATTAAATCAAGATTTTATGGAATTGATACTCCTGAATCAACTGGTCAAGTTGAAAACTGGGGTGCTACTGCCAGTAATTTTACAAAGACTAAATTAAAAGAAGCTAAAACTATTGTCGTAACTTCAACAAGTTTAAATGAATATAAAGCTCCTTCAGCTGATTCAACAGGAACAAGATATTTATCAATGATTTGGGTCAGTGATTATGAAGATGCTGTTTATACTGATTTAGTTTTACTAAATTTATGGATAGTTCAAGAAGGATTAAGTTATGTTAAAAATGTTAATGAATTTCCTGAATTTAGTGAGGTATTTTATGCTGCTGAAACCCAGGCTCGTAATTTAAAAATGAATTTACATAGTGGAGAAAAAGAAGAAGGATTTAACGATGGAGATTATATTACAACATCTCTTTTAGATTTAAAAAATGCTATTGTTGAAACTTTAAAAGATCCTTCAGTTGAAAATCCTTTTAACAACGTTCGTGTTAGAGTAAGAGGAACAGTTGCTGGATATGCAAATAATATTTTGTATTTACAATATCCATTCTTAAATGAAGATACAGGGGCAATTGAATATGCGGGTATTAATATTTTTACTGGTATGGCATCTATTCCAAGTAAATATACTCGAGTAAATACTTTTATTGAACTTTGTGCACTTGCTCAAGATAGTGAAAACTTTGGTTTCCAATTAACTGGTGTTTATGATTTTCCACGTATTCCTAGTGATGATCCAAATTCTACTCAAGTAATTTATTCACCTAGTGAAATTCCAGAAGAATTTAAAGTTCATATGTTTAGTGAAAAAGCATTAGATATTGATACTTTCCACGAAGCATTATTTTCTCCAATTACAGTTACTGACGAAATAGTTGTTAATGATGGCTATTGTAATGATGCAGGTGATGCAATTACTTTATATTGTCAAACTACTAGCGGACAAAGAACTCCATTTAATATTTATGTACCTTTCTTATATAAACCAGAAGCTGGTTCATTAGATGTTTGGTATGATGAAACATATTTTATTGGACATACATTCAATTTAACTGGAATTTATACTTTCCATAAGTCAACTAGTGGAAATATTAGTTATCAAATTGTTCCTCGTGATAGTAATGACTTGGTACTCGTTGCTTAAGAAAAATTTAATTATATGTTTACTAAGTTTAGGTATTTTACCTAGCTTAGTAAGCTGTAATAAAGAAGTAGAAATTAACGATGATGTAATTTTTACAGAATTATATAACGGAAGTAATGCTTATGATAGCGTACTTGAAATTTCTGTTATAAACGATTCATTATTAAATTTAGACAATTATAAATTAGCAATTTATAATGGTAGTTCTTTGAAATTTGAATATGATTTATCTAGTATTAATTTAACTTCAAATATTATTTTATTTATTAATAAAGATTGTTCATATATAGCAAATAATGAAGTAATTTCTATTAAATTAGATGATAACTATGTTATAGGTAGCTATTATTTTGAACTTACTTATATGAATAAAGCAGCTGATGCTTTAGGCTATAAAGGAATTAATTTATTTTATGTAAGTAATCAATCCTTAGTTCGTTTAAAAGAATTTTATACACATCAAGAAACTTTTAATGAATTAAATTATATTCGTGTTAGAAGTGGGATTACTTCTTATTTAGGAAATGATTTAGCTCCTTTAACACTAGAAGAAATTTTAGAAGGACCTCATCTTAACAACATTTATTTAGAAGAAGATTATGAAGTTAATAATCTTGGTGGTGGAGGTTTCTTAGAAGTTAATAGTTATTCTTTAGGTGATGGGGACACAACTTATTTCCACTTTAATAGTTCATCAATTTATAGTGGGAGGGTACGTTATTTATTAATTGATACTCCTGAAATTGACCATGGAAGTGGAAGCTATATTACCGCTGAACCTTTTGGGAAAGAAGCTAAAAGATTTAATAATACACGTTTAATTAATGCTAAATCAATTATTGTTCAATCGAATAAGGGTTATAGTTTAGAAGACACTTATTCACGTTTACTTGGATATGTTTGGTATTCGAATGTTGATAATCCTTCTTCTAGTGATTACTTTTTGTTAAATCATCAATTAGTAGTTGCAGGATTAGCAAAATTCTCAACATATAATAAATACGAAACTATGTATTATAAAGATGTTTTATATTACGATTATTTAGATTATGGAGCCAAAAGAGCTAAATCTTTAGGAATAAAGATTTATGGTGAAATTGATCCAGAATTTGACTATTCGTAATATTCATCGATGAAATTAGTTATTAAATTAGTTATAATAAAGGAGTTATGAGTATGTTCTGTAGTCATTGCGGTTATGAATTAAGTGAAACAAAAAAACAAAGCATTGATGTTAAGTCCGATTTAAGAAATAAAGATAGCATCATGACTTATGTTTGTCCTCGCTGTGGTTCAATTATAAAAAATAATTTAAATGAAGATGATGTTAAAAGTTTGAGTAGAGCTGCTCATGCTGAAATTCATCGTTCAAGAAACTTAATTAATAGTGGAATGTGTTTTTTAATGATTTCAATTATTATTTTAGTTATTAGTATTATGTTTTTATTAATGTCATATAAATCTAGTGAAGGTGGAAAACTTGTCACTACATGCACAGAATTTTATGTATTCATAGCTACTTTAGTATTAGGAATCGTTTCTTTAGGATATTCAATTTTTAATTTGGTAAGAGGTTATAAAAAACAACATACTTACTCAAATTTATTGAAAGATATTCAAAACGAAATTTTCGTTCAATAAGGTTTACTCGTTTTTACGTAAACATAAATTTGTTATTAAGACATTAAGGAGGAAGAATATGTCTAAAAAAAGCAAAAAAAGTATTGTATTGCTTGCAAGCTTGCTCACTTTTGGTTCATTAGCTGCTGCTAGTTTAGTTAGCTGTGGTGATCAACCAACTCAACCAACTGTTGAACTTACAAGCCTTACTATCGCTAACAAGGATGCTTTAACAGCCGAATGGAGAGTTGCTGATAGTGATAGACAAGTTTCTATTACTGCAGATCCAGCTACATTTGATATTAGTAAAGCTCTTGGCGAAGGAACTCTTACAATTACATCAAGTAATAGTGGTGTTGTAACTGTAATGGGTAGATATTTACATGCTGTCGCTGCAGGTGAAACTACAATTACTGTTCAATGTGGTGAAATTAAAGACTCTGTAAATATTACTGTTTTACCACGCATTGAAATGACAACTGTCACTGTTGCTGATGCTTTAGCAGCTGCAAAAGGTGATGTTGTTGCTGTAAAAGGTGAAGTTGTCCAAATTTCTAGTAGTGGATTCTTTGTTGCTGATACAAGTGGTATTATTTATGTTTATAAAGCATTAGATTCAACTTATAAACTTGGTGATACTGTCAATGTTCAAGGTGCTATCGATGAATATAGCCATATTAAACAAATTACAAGTACAAATTATAAGATTGAAGAATCTTCAACTGAAGTTGATGCTGGATTAGTTTTCACCGAATATACAGGTGCTGAACTTGAAAAATTAAGTAATGCTGAAATTTCAAAATCATTCCCAGGTAAAATTACTGTTACTGTTGTTGCTGATTCAACTAATGATAATAAATTAAAAGAAGGACAAGTCTTATTTAGCTGTTCAGGTTTAAAAGATACAACAATTATTTATTCTGGTTATTTAAATAATGATCACCTTACTCAAATTGGTGAAAATCCTCTTGGCAAGAGATTTACTATTGAAGGTATTTTTGGTGGATATAGTACACATAATACTTATACAAAGAGATTAAATCTTTATCCAGTTACAATTACTGAGGAAGCAAAAATTGAAGTTGAAGAAGTTCAATTAAGTGCTGATTTAACAACCTTGAAGATTGATCAAAAAGCTGAATTAAGTGTTAAAGTATTACCAGCTGACGCATTTGGAACTGCTACAATTGAAGTTAAGAGTGGAAGTGATTTTGTTACAGTAGATGGAACAACAGTTACTGGTAAAGCTGCTGGAACTGCTGTTTTAGTTGCTAAAGTTGGTGATGTTGTTAGTGCTGATCTTACTATTACCGTTCTTGATGAAGTTTATGTTCCAGATACAATTGCTAATGTTAAGAGTACAGCTAACGTAAATGACAATGTTTACATTAAAGCAAGATATGTTTCTACAATGAAAAATTCAACTGTCTATGGATCATATTTCGCTGATGGAAAAAACGGATTATTAGTATATGGATTTGACGGTTCAAAATTAAATACTAATGATACTTACTTAATTACTGGTAAAGTTGATCGTTATAATGGATCATTCCAAGTTAAAGAAGCTAGTGTAGTTGCAACAACTGAATATAAAGTTGGTGATCCAGTTGTCACTGAAGTAACAGATTTATCTACACTTAACGGACTTAATGGTGGAGATACTATTAAAGTTTCTGGAACTGTTAAAGAAGATATTACCGCTGATAGTCATGGAAATACTCACTTTGATTTAACTGTAAATGGCAAAACTCTTAAAGTTAGAGGTGATAGTAGATATGAAGCTTCACTTTATACAAAGGCTCTAAATGGAGTTAAAGCCGGTACTGCTGTTGAAGTAGTCGCTCACGTTGCTTTCTATAATAGTAGCGAAGAGTGGCCAAACTATACTAAAGGTTTGCAATTACAAAAGATTGAATCATTAACAATTGATGGAAAAGTTGTTGGTGAAGAAGAACCAGGAACTGGTGGAGAAACACCAATTCCTGATGGAACTGCAATTGCTTATGATTTCTCAACGATGGGATATGCAGATTCCTTTACTTTTAACAAAGATAATTTAGCTACATACTTAACTACACAATCTAATGGTGATTTAGTTGAAAGCATTTCAGTTAATGACGCTGTTTATGCTGGTGATAACACCCAAAAAGAATTTAACGGTATTAAGCTTGGCAAGTCAAAAGGTAATGGTGAATTAACTTTCACTTTTACAGCTGACATTGTTGGTGTTAGATTAAAAGGAACGCAATATAAAACCTATACATCTGATTTGGCTGTTAATGGCGACTATAAGGATTTAAGTGTTGCTCAAGGCGAAACTCCTGAAGTACTCGAATGGGGAATTGAAGCAACTAAAACAATAGTAGTTGGAACATCCGGAAGATCAGTTGGTGACAAAAAGAACAATAGAGCTTGGTTATTATCAGTTGAATTTATCTTAGCTGAATAATTATTAAATTTTTAAAAAAAGGGTGCCAATTGGCATCCTTTTTTATTAAACAAATGAATTAATATTTTTTAAATGTTATAATTTTTGTGCGAGGAAAAAGAATGAAAAAAAAGTACACAATTGGATTATTTATACCTTTAGTCTTATTTTCTTTATTTTCATGTAATAACAATGTAAATAAAGAAGATGAAGACTTAGGAGAAAAAGTTGAAGAAAGAACATTAAATTTTTATGCTGTTAATGATTTTCATGGTTCTTATTTATATGACGAATCTTATTCTCAAACTGGATTAAGTCGAATTGGTAAGTATTTAATTGATGAAAAAACTAAAGATCCAGAAAATACCTTTATTATTTCTAGTGGAGATATGTTTCAAGGAGGTCCTGAATCAAATATTACTTATGGAGACATTGTTATCGATGCAATGAATATAATTGGCTTTGATGCAATGGCGATTGGAAATCATGAATTCGACTGGGGCGAAGAAGTTTTAAGCTCAATGGCTAGTAAAATGGATTTTCCTTTACTTGGATTTAATGTTTATTATAAAGATACTTTAAATAGACCATCTTTTTTATCTCCATCAACAATAATTCGAAAAGAAGGAATTAAAGTTGGTATTATAGGGGCAATTCAACCTGGAATTGAAAGCTCAATTTTACCTTCAATTGCCGATAATTATGATTATTTAATGCAATATGAAGAAATTAAAAATGAATCTTATAGATTAAAAACTAGTGAAAATTGTGACATTGTTGTTTTGTCTACTCATGATGGAAGTTTTCGCGATTACGAAGAACTTAGTGAAAAATTTAATGAGAATGAAAGATATATTGATGCTTTATTTTTAGGTCATGAACATGATTTAATGAGTGGCAAATTTCGTGGTACTAACGTTCCTTATATTCAAGGAAAATGTAATGGAGAATATCTTTCTAAAATTAGTTTAAATTTAACATTAGTGGATAATCATTATATTGTTGAAAGTAGTTCTTATGAAAATATTAAAACTTTTACATCTTTCTTAGAAGAATCTAATGAAATTAATCAAAATTATGATTTATATAAAAGTGAAATCGAAAAAATTCGTGATGAAGTACTATGCACATTTGATAGTTATGTTTCAAGAGCTGATTTTGGTCAATACATTGCCTATAGTTTACTTAAATATGTAAACGATGAAAAAATTCTAGGAACTGATAAAGCTAGCTTAGGTATGATAAATACCGGTGGAATTAGAAGTAATGTAAGCGCGGGAACATTTACTTATGGCGATTTAATTAAGATTTATCCTTTTGAAAATGTATTATGTGTAATGAAAATTAAAGAATCTAATTTTAATTACTATGCTTCTAATACGGGATTATATCGTTATAGCAATGATGATTTATATGTTAATAATGGATATTGTTATTTAGCTACTGTTGATTATGTGGCTTATCAAAAAACATATTCTAAAGAAGAAATACTTACTTTTGAAGAAATTACATGTCGAGATATTGTCGCTAATATATTAAAAAAAGAAGGATATAGTAAAAAATGAGAAGAAGAAATTTGAAACTTTTAAGTATTTGCAGTTTATTATTTTTAGGCACTAGTTTAGTATCATGTGACTTCCCATTCCAAGGAGAACAAGCCGAGTATGGTCTAGTATATTTAGCTAATAATGGTTTATTTGATCATGGCAATGTTAGTTTATCTTCTTCAGGAAATGTTGAAGTTGGGACTATAGTTAACATTACAGCAACTCCAGATACTAATTATATTCTAGATTATTTAACTTTAAATGATACAAAACTTGAAAACACAACTTTTGAAGTAGTTAAAGGTAATAATGTCGTTAATGCTTATTTTATTGAAGAAGGACAAGAACAGCCTCCAATTGTTACAGGTAATGAACCTATTTCCATGGATTTACCAGAAGGCGAAATTGTTCCAGGACAAGGAAGTGTTTTAAAAACAAATTATACATTAGTTGATGCTGAAACTTATTATAAAGATATTGATTTTAGTGCTTCAAAAGATTTATTAGAAGAAAGTTTAAGGACTTTGGTAAGCAACCATAAATTATTAAGTTATGGTGATTCTAGATATACAATGTTATATACTGAGGAAGCTATATCAGCTCCTGGAAAGATTTTAAGTTTTTATGATAGTAAAATTTATGAACCGGTTTGGGATCAAGGTAAAACATATAATAGAGAGCATGTTTGGTGTAGAAGTCATTTAAAAATTGAAGGTAAAGATATTTCAACGAATAATTCTACTAAGGGTATAGGAAGTGATTTACATAATTTAAAACCATTAACTTCATCTTTAAATTCTTCAAGAGGAGATGATTTTTTTGGAAACGATGAGGATGGTAAAAATTATTTTTATCCTAATTATAGTGGAGATGTAGACTATAGAGGTGATGTTGCAAGAATTTGTTTTTATATGGCTTTAAGATATGACAAATTAACATTAACAGACGACCTTTCTGGAGATACTTCTAAGTCATTTGGATTATTATCAAGATTACTTGAATGGAATAAACTAGATCCAGTTGATGAATTTGAATTAAGAAGAACTAATCGAGTATACTAATATCAAGGTAATCGTAATCCATTTGTTGATTATCCTTATACATTAGCTGATAAATTATTTTGTTAAATAAAAATGCTTACTCAGTAAGCATTTTTTAATATTTATAACAAAAAACCTTTAAAACTCGAGTATTTTTTAAAAAACTAAAACAAGGAGAAACGTTAAAGCAATAAAGTATTGAGCGGTATAATAAGTTGCCATGATAGTAGGCTGATGAAATTTTTGCTTTTTTATAAAACGTTTTTGCATTACTAAGAAATCACTAATAATGAATAGTAAATAACCAAATGTACCAATAATAAAGCAATTATTATTTTTTGTTATACTTATAGCAATCATTAATACTAAGTTCATTAAAAGCATATATAAATAACAAGATAATGAAATTAAGAATACAGGTTTTAAATATTTTGATACGAAAATATAACTAAAAAACAAGACTAGTAAAAGTGAACCTGCACAGACCATATAAAACGGCCATTCTAAATTAAAGTTTCCATATAAATATAATCTTGTGCTTAATAATATATGTTCAGCTAAAAAGAAGGCTGTACCTACTAAAAATATTTTCTTGTTCCAACTAATAAGAAGAAAATCACCGATCATACCACAAATAAATGCTGTGTATATTAATGGTTCGTTTGGAATTATAATTGCGACTAAAATTATAAGTAGCAAAAGCGGAAAACACTTAAAAATTTTGCGATATAATTCACTTTTAAAACAAAAAAAGAAATCAATTCCACTAAACACAAAAAAAAGAATTGAAAAAATAATTAATATAATTTCTTGTTGTCCCATATTTATTTTTATTTTATAACGAAAATTAATTATAATAAAGTATAAATATTATGGATGAGAAATTAGTAGAGAAATTAAGTTTATTAAAAACAGAAATTATTAACTCAAAAGAATATCAGGAATTTATTGATATTGAAAAGAAATTAACTTCCAACGAAGAAGTTATGGTTTTAAGTTATAAAAAAGATATGGCACTAGTTGAATATGAAGATGGGCTTAAACATTATTCCAAAAATTCTCAAGAACTCATTAATATTAATAAAAACCTTGCAGAAGCTACATATAATTTAAATAATCATCCACTTGTTAAAGAATATAAAAAGAAACTTGATGCTTTAAATAAACTTTATTTAGAAGTTGAAAATATAATTTATAAAGGAATAAAGTAATGTTAAGAGTTGTTGGTGGAAAATATAAAAGTAGAAAACTTGATCAGCCTTCATTAGAAATTACTCGTCCTACTAAAGATATGGTTAAAGAGGCAATGTTTTCAAGTTTAGGTGATATGTCTAATAAAAGTTTTTTAGATTGTTTTGGTGGAAGCGGGGCAATAGGTATTGAAGCCTATAGTCGAGGAGCAACACCCATAACAATTATTGAAAATTCTTTAGAAGCTTTTAAGATAATTAAAACAAACTTAAAAAACTTAAACATAAATGATATTAATGTTATTTATAAAGATTTTAATAAAGTTGTAGAAACATTAAATTTGACATTTGATTACATTTTTATTGATCCACCATATTTATATGAAATTAATGATGATTTTTTTAATAAATTAGTAAAATTTAACGTTATTAATCAAAATACAACTATTATTATTGAAAGAGATAAGAAAATATCTTTAAATATTTTTAATGAGTATAATGTAAGAGAATATAAATATGGCAAAACATATTTATATATATTAAGAAAGGAATAATTATGAAAAGAATAGGCATATATCCAGGAAGTTTTGACCCAATAACTAATGGACATTTAGATATAATTAAACGTGCTTCTAAGTTATTTGATGAGGTAATTGTCCTTGTTGCTGTGAACAATCATAAGAACAATAGATTTGATGTAAATACAAGAGTAAGACTAATTAAAGAATCTATTAAGTGTTTTAATAATGTCAGTGTCGATTATTTTAATGGATTAACTGTTGAATATGCAAAGATGCATAATGCAGTGGCATTAATTAGAGGTATAAGAGTATCTAGTGATTTTGAGTATGAATGGGAACTTGCCGCTGCAAATGAATATATTGACCCAGAAGTTGAGATGGTTTTCTTAATGTCACATAAAGAAAATACCTTTATTAGTAGCAGCGCAATTAATGAATTATTTTTAAATGGTGTAGATATTTCTCCATTAGTTCCAAAAGTAGTTTTAGAGGAATATTTAAAAAATAGCTAAGTTTTGCAGACTTTTTCTTGAAAATGTTAGTTTTTTGTAACTAAAATAGACTTTCAAAGTCTATTTTTTTATAAAGAAATTATTCGTAAATTTATCATCTAATCTTTATAATGTAATTAATAGTAAATGAGGAAATAAGATGTTTGCAAACAAAACTTTTGATGGCGATAATGTACCAAAACTTACTAAATGGCTTTATTGTGGAAGTGGAATGTTTAGAGATTTGCTTTATCAATTCGTTAATATGTTTTTATTAATGTATGTCCAATATTGTGGAATTGGTGGAGCTGAAACTTCAAGTTATATTGCAATGTATAGCACAATTAGTGTGATTATAATTGTTTTAAGAATATGGGATGGATTTAATGATCCAATAATGGGGTTTATTGTTGAAAGAGTAAACTTTAAACGGGGAAAATATCGACCTTGGATTTTTATTGGTGCTTTATCTTGCAGTATTGTTACTTTCTTAATGTTTTGGACTAATGCCCATGGTTGGACTTATGTTGCTTTATTTGCAGTTTTTTATTTCTTATGGGATTTTACTTATACTATGAATGACATTGCATTTTGGAGTGTTTTGCCATCTTTAACAAAAAAAGAACAAATTAGAGCTAATATTACAACTTTATTATCAATATTTGTTTCAGTAGGAAGTTTTGCTGCCGGAGGATTAGTTCCTATTTTATCTTCAAATTTTGGTTATACAATTTCGTATAAATATTTTGCACTTATTGCTTCTGGATTATTTTTCTTAAGCCAATTAATTTTAGTTATCTTTATGAAAGAAAGAAAAAGAACTAAAAAAGTAGAAGAAAGTAGTGAAAAAATGAAATTTAAAGATATTTTCACAGTTTTAATTAAAAATACACAAGTAAGAAGTTCAATTATTGGAGTGCTTTTATATTATACAGGCTCGAGTATTTTAGTTACTTTAGGCCTAAATTATTTTTATTTTAATTATGGTTATCAAGAAGCAGGGACATATCAACTTTTATTTACCATAGTTTATGCAGTTGCTACTTTATTAGGACAAGTGCTTTATCCATTACTTGTAAATAAATTAAAAATTCATCGAATGCAAATTTTTACAGCTTCATCTTATGTTACAGTAATTGGTTATATACTTTTATTTTTATATGTCTTTTTAAATCCAGTTGTGTATTTTCCTTTATTATGTCTAATAGGATTTTTCGTTTTCTTTGCTCAAACATTTATATGTATGGTTTTATATATAATGATTCAAGATTCTATTGAATATAATGAATATAAATTTAATGAAAGAAGAGAAAGTGCTGTATTTTCTTTAAGAGCATTTACTGCTAAAGTTGGTAGTTCCTTACAACAACTTGTTTTATACTTTGCTTTATTAGCAGGTTCGTTATATTCAATTTCTAATCAAATTAGTCAAGCAGAGATGGAAGCAATATCGATTTATGGAGATAATGCTAATCAAGTAGGTAATTATGTTTCAGGTATAGCTAATTCGATTACAGGTTATGAAAATGTTTTATTGTGGCAAAGAATAGTCTATCAAGTAGGATTTACAATAGTTCCTGGATTATTAATGTTAGGATGTTATATTTTAATCAAACGAACTTATAAAATCACTGAAGAAAGCCACGAAGTAATGGTTATAAAATTAGAAAAGAGAAAATAATATGGAAAAGAAATTTCAAAGAAAAATTGTATATCAAATATATCCTGCTAGTTTTAAAGATAATAATAATGATGGCTGGGGTGATTTAAAAGGAATTATTTCTAAATTAGATTATTTAAAAGATTTAGGAATTGGTATTATATGGCTTTCACCTATTTATGCTTCACCTATGGATGATATGGGTTATGATATTTCTGATTATAAGAAGATAAATCCTCTTTTTGGAACAATGGAAGATTTTGATTTATTAATTAAAGAAGCTAAGAAAAAAGATATCGATATTGTAATGGATTTAGTTATAAATCACACTTCTACTGAACATGAATGGTTTAAGAAAGCTATTGAAGAAAAAGAAAATAAGTATCGAAATTATTATTTTATAAAACAAGGTAAAGGTAAAAAACAAAATAAAGCACCTAATAATTGGCAAAGTGCTTTTAGTGGTAGTGCTTGGAAAAAGATTGATTCCTTACCAGGATATTATTACTTGCATTTATATTGTGATACCCAAGCTGATTTAAATTACGATAATGAAGAAGTTATTAAAGAAGTAGAGGAAATAATTAAATTTTATCTTGATAAAGGGGTTTATGGATTTAGGTGTGATGTAATTAATCAAATTTATAAAAGTAGTTTAAAAAATGATTATCGCTTAGTTATTCATAACCGTGGTTCAAAGTATTATTTAAATCAAGACAAAATGTTTAAAATTTTAACTCGCATTCGTAGCGAAGTTTTAGATAATTATGATACTTTTTTAGTAGGCGAAACTGGCGAATTATCTAAAGAAGCTACTAGACGTTTTATTGATGAAAGATGTTTAGATACTTTCTTTGAATTTGAACATATAAATGCTGATCGTACAAAGTTTGTGCCAATCCTAAAAGTCAAATTTAAACCAAAAAACTTTGCTAAATCCATATTTAAATTTCAAAATCGAGTTCCACGGATGGCAAATTATTTAGAAAATCATGACCAATTAAGATCTATAAATCGATATGGAAATGCATCTAATTTTTATAAAGAAAGTGGCAAAATGCTTTGCTTATTTTTATTATCTTTAAGAGGTACCCCATTTATTTATCAAGGTCAAGAAATTGGAATGCTTAATTATGAAAATAATTCTTTTAAGGACTGTAAAGATGTTGCAACAGTATATGTTGTTAACACCATTAATAAGTATTTACATATTTCAAAAGATAAAATTTTTAAAATAATTAATAATACCATTAATAGAGATAATGCTAGAAGTTTAATGCAATGGAATAAAAATCCTAATGCTGGATTTAATGATGGTAATAAACCTTGGATAAAGGTAAATGACTTATATACTAAAATTAATGTCGAAGATGAATTAAAAGACAACTCTTCAATTTTAAATTTTTATAAGAAGATGATTAAATTTAGAAATGAATCTGAAGTTTTAATTAAAGGAAGTTTCAAAGAAGAACTAGTTACTAATTCAATAATTTCCTTTTATAGAAAACTTGATGATAAGATTTATTTAATTATATGTAATTTTTCTAATAAATCTAAAAAATATATGAATGTTTTAAATTTAAAACTTCTAATTTCAAATTATGAAGAAGAAATTGTTTTAGATAAACTACCACCTTATTTTGCTGGTATATATGAAGTAATTTAATTTAAATAAAAAAGACATGGTTCATAGCCCCATGTCTTTTATCAAGTTTTACTTATATTTAATTATTTCTTCCAAAGACATCCCCAGAATAATTCCAACAATTAGCAAGTTGTAATGCACGATCAATCTTATCTTCACCATCAACAGTAAAGAAAATCTCACTCATTACATAACTATTAGGATATTCTAAAGCATCTTGAGTTAAATCAAACATGACAATTAATGGAACTTCAATGCTACTAACATCACCAGGTAAAGTATCTAACTTATTCATATAATCAGAAGTAGAACCATCGATGTTTTCAATATAGTATCCATAACAACCAGAATTATAAATTGTTTCAAATGCAGCAATTTGTCTTTCATTAATCATTTCAAAAGCGCTTTGAATTTTATATTCTTTATCATCATCTGTTAATTCTTCATCAGCAATGATAGTGTGTAATTTAAAATTTGAAACATTGTAATCAGATTGATAATTTTCTAAATATTCCAAAGCTTCACTAACAGTTTCACAAGCTTCGCAATCAGATTTTGCCAATACAAAGAAGAACTTTTCTCCATATGTATTTTTAAAATCATCGACATATGCTTGAGCTTCTGATTTATCTTGTTGAGTAGCTTCTTCATCAGATAAAGTATGCCAACTAACTTGTAAATCAGGAATCTTTGCTAAGAATTTTTCTGCTTCATTATCGTTAGCACCTTTATAAGCACCATTCATAGATAGTAAATGATTCTTATAATATGATAATGAATCATCACTACTATTTGTTAAATTTTGGATACCTTGTGAAATATATGGAATTGAAAATATAACAGCAAAAATACAACCAACAATTAATAATGGTTGAACCCATGCAGTTTCTTTTATCCATCTCCATAACGCGACAAATGGAGTAGCTATAACCTTTAAAATTTTCATCATAAAACATTACCTCATTTCTTGTAATTGCATTTAAAAATATACCATTAATCACTTTTTTTAACAAGTAAATATTTGAAAGTTTATATTATATATAAAAAATTCAAAATTCTTATTAGAAATCTTTGTTTTAAATTAAAGAAAATTAGATTTATAAAAGATAAATTAAAGTAAGTGAAATTAAAAAACTAAAATTTTATTAAAATTTATAAAAATATGTAACTTTAGCGTGAAACCCAAAATTTATACCTAGATTTTGGGAGGAAATAAATTAATGAAA
>ERZ779737.29-NODE-29-length-145349-cov-20.354192_pt1 | contig 145349 bp, 118 predicted proteins | sample MGYA00511889_ERZ779737 | MGnify/ENA primary metagenome ERZ779737 (study PRJEB29588, sample SAMEA2163575) | human gut metagenome | biome: human gut; feature: human-associated habitat; material: faeces | place: Denmark | collected 2008/2010 ...
AGCTCTTTACTGCAATTGAGATTGCCATTGAGATTGCTTGCGGATTTTAGGTTATCGATATCAATAAAACGAATGCGCATTCACAGGCGTAAGCCGCGGCGCCTTTCATCCGCGGCACCACCATTAAATTCTAATCATCATGGAAAGAATTATCAACAGCTACGCAGGGTTTGAATGTATTAATTCCGACCTGAGCACGACAGTCTATGGCGGCGGAATATGGGCCGGCGTCATCAACTTCATCAAAAAGCACCTGGACCAGTTCTTCCTCGGTATCGTCGAGGGGTGGACGGGACAGGAAATCGCAAGTTCAATGGCCAATTAACCCTTAAACATCAAGATTATGGAACGATTCACTATTATCGGAAGAGCCCAGGCATGCTCAGTCATAGGCGGAGCGGGCTCACAGGAAGGAAGAGTAGTAAGAATGCTGGGACGTCTGGTCGGAGCAGCCCTCAGGGCACTCTACGACCTGCTCACAGGAGAATTCCGCAAGCCCCAGACAGAAGGAGCATGGTAGTGTCTCCGTGACCTGATACCTGTCCGCCGGAGAGGTTTGTTCTCCGGCGGACTTTATCAACGGGTATTTTTGTTATTTTTGTAAGTTTTATTTTTCATATGCAGGTTTCCGCCATAAAACATACGGCAGCGGTCGCGCTTATGACCATGCTCATGTCCCTCTCCCTGACAGCCCAGGACGTCTGGACCCTGGAGAGATGCATAGAGTATGCCTGGGCCAACAATCTTACGGTACAAAAGCAGAACATAGAAGTATCCCGCAGCGGCAATCAGCTGATGCAGGACAAACTGGCGTTCATTCCCAGCCTGAGCGCATCCCTGGGACACAATCTCAACTGGGGCCGTTCCGTTGACCTGCAGAACCTGGAGATCATACACAACAAGCTGTCCCAGAGCACAAGCGCCTCAGCCAATGCCTCAATATACCTCCTGGACGGACTCTCGAAGCTCTACAGCCTCAGGAGTTCCCGCAAGAGCATGGAGATATCCATTCAGGAAGTGGAGAGACTCAAAGGCGAGATATCCGTATCCATAGCGCAGAGCTACCTTCAGATTCTTCTGTCACAGGAGATTCTGACAGCCGCAAAAGAGAGTTTCGCGTCCATCTCAGAGCAGAGGGACCGGACTGCGCTGCTGGTCGAGGCAGGGAGCCAGCCCTACTCCTCCCTGCTGGAGATTGAGTCCCAGCTGGCCTCGGAGAGAGTACAGGTAGTGACAGCCCAGAATCAGGTGACTGCCAACACTCTGGCTCTGCAGCAACTGCTGGACCTGCCCTACAGTGCAGGCTTCCGCATTGCCGTTCCGGATATCGGAGCGGCCCTTGACACCTACATCGGGGAAAACACCGAGGATGTCTATGCCTCCGCCCAGTCCCTGCCCGTCATACAGAGTGCGCGGCTGGCCCTGGACAAGGGGGATATTGACCTGAAAAACGCACAGGGCCAGTACTGGCCCAAGATATCGCTGTCAGCCAGTTACGGCACATTCTACAGTTCCTCATCCTACTCCCCCGACGGCAGTACCTACCCATTTTTCGAGCAGTTCCGGGACAACATCAACCCTTCCATAAGCATCGGACTGAGCATTCCCATCTTCAACAACTGGACAGTCCGCACGAACGTCAAGAACGCCCGTCTCTCAAAACAGAGCCTGGAACTGGACCTGCGTATCAGGCAGCAGGAGCTGTACAAGGAGATCCAGACTGCAGTCACCGAGGCCGAGACCTATTTCAGGCAGATGGAGGCAGCCATGGCCAACGTCTCATCGATGGAAGAGTCGTTCCGGTACGTGGAGGAGAAATTCAACGCCGGAGTCCTCAACGGCACAGACTACACAGTAGCCAGAACCAACCTGTTCAAGGCCCGCTCGGAATATATTCAGGCCAAGTATCAGTATGTGTTCCAGCTGAAAATCATAGACTACTACAAGGGCCTGCCCCTGACGCTATAAAGGACAATTATGAAAAAGAAAAAGAATAAAACACTTGGAAGAGTTCTGGCAGCCATGGCCGTAATTATTGTGACTGCCATTATATACGCGGTCCTCCACAGGGAAAATGGAGTGCCTGTCACTGTTGCGAAGCCATCCATAGGCACGATAGTGGAGAGAATACCTGCCAACGGCAAGATTCACCCCGTTACGGAAGTCAAGATTTCCCCCGATGTCTCGGGTGAGATCATCGAGCTCAATGTAGAGGAGGGAGACCGTGTCAGCAGAGGCAGTCTGGTCATCAAGATAAAGCAGGACGTGTACATCTCGCTGAGGGACAGGGCTGCCGCCACCCTGAACGCGACCAGGGCCCAATACCAGCAGCAGAAAGCCTCCTTCACCCAGGCAGAGCAGAACTACCTGCGCAACAAGCAGCTCTACGGGCAGAAAGCCATCTCCCTGCAGGAGTTTCAGGCATCTACCGCAGAGTATGAGATGGCCCGCGAACAGCTCAACGCAGCAGAGTACAACATTGAAAGCGCCGTAGCCTCTCTCGACGAGGCCGAGGAGAACCTGACCAAAACCATAATCTACTCCCCTATTGACGGCATAGTCTCCAGTCTCAGCGTGGAGAAGGGCGAAAGGGTCGTCGGCACCTCACAGATGGCAGGCACGGAGATGCTCCGCATAGCGGACTTCGACATGATGGAGGTCCTGGTGGATGTCAACGAGAACGACATCATCCGCATATCCAAGGGCGACACCACCGACATAGAGGTAGATGCCTATCCGGGCAGGATATTCAAGGGAGTAGTGACCCAGATAGCCAACTCTGCAAAGAATCTGGGCAGCACAACAACAGCCCTGACAGACGTGACCAACTTCGAAGTGAAGGTACGTATACTCCAGGAATCCTACGCCGACCTGCTGACTTCCGACCCGATTCCCTTCCGTCCAGGCATGTCCGCATCAGTCGAGATCGAGACCGAGCGCAAGGACGGAGTGATGACAGTCCCCCTTCAGTCCGTAACTCCCGACGGCTGCGTGTTCGTTCTGGACAGAACGTCATCGACAGTCCGGAAAGTCGAAGTTACCACAGGCATACAGGACATCGGGAATATCGAGATCCTATCGGGTCTGGGCTCCGAAGACACGGTCGAGATAATCACCGGGCCGTACAGCACCATAAGCAGAATACTCGAGGACGGAATGACTGTCCATCCTCAGACAGACAATGAAAACACCAAAGACAATGAACAATAGAATACTGCTCATAGAGACAGCCACGGCCGTGTGCTCCGTCGCTGTTTCGGAAGGAAATGAAATACTGTCCTCAGGACACATCACTGAAGCAAGGAGCCAGGCATCACAGCTCGCTCCACTGATACAGGACACTGTCAGCCGTGCCGGTATGCAGATAAGCGGCCTTGCCGCCGTAGCCGTCAGTTCCGGTCCCGGATCCTACACAGGACTGCGCGTAGGCGTCTCCACAGCCAAGGGCATCTGCTTCGGTGCCGGAATACCGTTGATAGGCATAGAGACCCTCACTGCCATAGCCTGCGGGACTCTCAAGACCGGAGCTGCGCAGGAAGATCCTGACGGCACCGTGATAATTCCGATGATCGACGCCCGCCGCATGGAGGTATACACAGCATTGTACGATTCTTCGGCTCAGCGCATTTCGGAGACTGAGGCGGTAGTGCTCACTCCTGATACCTTCTCCGGTACTTTGAAAAAATACCGCCGCGTCATATTCACAGGAGACGGAGCCGCCAAATATGAGAATATGCTCCCGGAGCAATACAAGGACAGATGCATCTTCCTGCCCTCCCGTCCCGAAGCCGCAGACATGGCCGCCGCAGCCTTCCGGGCCCTGAAAGAAAAAAAGTTCGAAGACACAGCGTACTTCGAACCTTTCTATCTGAAGGAATTCATCGCAGCCGACCCTTCCAGGAAAATCGAGGCCGTACTGCATCCGGAACGTAAACTATAACAGGCGGCGTATCTCGTTCTCCAGCATGCGCATATCAAACACATCCCTGGACTGTATGCTGCCGTCACGGGATATCACATACATCGAAGGGAGCTGAGTGACATTGTACAACATGGCCCCGACAGAGGCTCCGGCCGCAGGATCGCATACACTGATCCAGGGCAAACCCTGCTCCTTGACCTGCATGGCCCATGCCGTCTTGTCAGAATTGAGTCCGACCTGATAAACTTCCAGACCACGGTCGTGATACCTTTCGTAGAGAATCTTCAGGTCAGTGTTGTAGACCCTCTGCTCCACGTTGGAGGCATCCCAGAACATAAGGATTATCACCTTACCCTTGAGAGCCGTCAAAGACTGCTGCTGGCCGTTGACATCATTGAGGACTATCTCCGGAAAGTCCACTGTCTCGGCCGCCGCCATCCTGTTCTGAATCTCCATGGCATTGAGTCTCAGGCTCACCTCATCGGCCAGAGACACAAGATAAGGCGAGGCAGGATACACCGTCTTCAGACTGTCGTAAACTTTCTCCATAAGGATAGCGTCTGTCGCCTGGGAAAATACCGGCAGACCACCTGATGTCTTGAGATAGAGCATGGGAATCACGCTCATGGACTTTGGATGCGAGATAACGTACTTTATGGCATTCTGCTTGCATTTGACATAGAGAGAGCCCAGCTCCCTTTTCAAACGGGTCACCTCGGCCTGCTCTCCCCTTTCCCCGGCATCGGCAAGTTCTGCGGACAGTCTGTCAAACTCAGCGTTGAACGCCCTTATAACCGAATCCACCTCCTGCATCAGGACGGACTCTTCAGAACCCTCGACCACAGCCTTTCCGGAACCGGCCAAGTCCACAGTGACACTTACCCTGTCCCTGTTCTGCAGCAGAAGCGGCACGTTCTCACCATTGCCGTAATAAAGGTATATGAACTCAGGAGAATCGGGGATCACAGGAACCTCGCAAGTAACCCTTTCACCGGAGGTGTAGACAGTATCCAGCACCTGCATCTCGTTCATGGCAAGACGCGAGACCACGACCTCCGTACTGTCCGGAGCTCCTTTCACTGTAAAATCTATACGCGCTGTATCCCTGTTCCCGCATGTTGTAATAAGGGCTGCGAACAGCGGCAGGGAGAATATTCCAATCCAATATGCCCGTCTCATATACTCAGAGCTTAGCATATTCAGCGGCGATGGAGGCCGCCAGAGCCTCGAAGCGCTCACCGCTCAGTGAAAGTTTCGTCTTCCTGAAATCCATATCGCCCTCACTGTCCAGAGGTACCAGATGAATGTGCGCATGAGGCACTTCCATTCCCAGCACGGCCACTCCTATCCTCTTGCAGGGCACGGCAGCCTTCACGGCTTTTGCCACCTTACGGGCAAAGAGCTGCAGTTCCACGTAAGTCTGCTCGTCCAGATCGAAGAGATAGTCCACCTCCTTCTTCGGTATAACCAGGGTATGACCCTCCTTCAGGGGATTGATGTCCAGAAATGCGTAGCAGCTCTCAGTCTCTGCCACCTTGTATGAGGGAATCTCACCCTTTACTATTTTGGTAAAAACAGATGCCATGGTGTTTCCAGGATTGATTACAGTGATATATCGAGAATTTCGAACTTTAAGACACCTGAGGGCACCTTAACGTCCACAATATCCCCCTTGCGCTTGCCTATCAGAGCCTTGCCTATGGGAGTTCCGGCAGCCAGCTTGCCCTCGCGGAAATTGGCCTCGCTCTCACCTACCAGAGTGTACTGGACTGTCGTGTTGTTGAGCAGGTTCTTGAGTGTCACCTTGGTGAGCATCTGCACATGGTCGGTACTGATCTTGGACTCGTCGATGACGCGGGCGTTGGCCACGAGATTCTCGAGCTTGGATATCTTGAGTTCCAGAAGGCCCTGAGCCTCCTTGGCTGCATCGTATTCTGCATTCTCAGAGAGGTCGCCCTTATCCCTTGCCTCCGCAATCTGCCTGGAGATGACGGGACGCTGGCTGATAGCCTCCGCCAGTTCGGCCTTGAGCTTCTCAAGACCTTCGGCTGTTACATAATGAGTGTCTGACATAATTGATTTGATTTGGTTTGCTTATTTTACAAAAATCAAAAAAAGAATCCCGCGCTGTCAGTACGGGACCCTTTCTAGATGCAAAGATACGAATATTTTTAAATAAAACTACAAATTTTGATTTTCTACTTTTTATCAAAATTCTCCAAATACTTCGGACGCATAATTTCCGAATAGATGACCATATCGCGGGCATTGAAACGACGCTTGCGGCCAGATGCCTGGACGGGAGCGGACGGCTCTACAGGAGTATCAGCGATCACAGGCTCCACCTCCAGGACTGGGGGTGCTTCAGGAACAGAAACCGGACTGTCCTCCTCAGCTTCTACATAATCGTATGCCGCAACAGGCTCGGGAACAGTGATCTCATCGGGAACAGAAAATTCGGGCTGCACGGACCGGCGCTTATCGTCCTCCAGACGAGGCTCTTCCTCCATCCACGGCATCTCCATCATATCCGGGTCCTCCACCGGATGCGGCAACCGTGCCTTCTTCCGCTTTTTCTTCTTCTTGTCGCTCTCGAAGATGGCGGGAAGTACGAATGCCAAGATTGCGATGATGATGCTCAGCCAGTCCATATAATGAAATTTATTGCCGTTACAAATATAGTGAATAATTCAATAATTGAATCCGAAATGCCACAGCGGTATGACATTGCCGATATCCGGTGCATTTTCAGATAGAGAATATGACGGCAGCAACGGGAACCGATGTCCGCCGATGACGGTTCTAGCGGCCCGGCTTCATCTCTAGAGTGTGGAGAATGGCGGAGGCCTGCTTCCGGTCGGTCTCCAGCTGAGCCCGCAGCTCTTCGAGAGAGGCGAAGCGGTGCTCGTCGCGTAGGCGGGCGATGAAACTGACACGTATGCCGAGACCATAGATGTTGTCATCGAAACCGAGTATGTTGGTCTCGATGGTCCGGGCGTTGCCGGCGCCTACTGTGGGTCGGGTGCCGATGTTGCAGATACCGCCATACCGCTGTCCGAGTGTCTCCACCTCCACCGCATAGACACCGTCGGCAGGAACCATCTTCAAGGGCTCGTACAGCTGCATATTGGCCGTTGGAAAACCCATTGTCCTGCCTAGTTTATTGCCGGCGACGACTACTCCCAGCAGGGAATAGCGGTAACCGAGTATTCCTGCTGCCTCCTGAACCTCTCCGGCGGCCAGAAGATTGCGTATCTGCGTGGAACTGACCTTGCGCTCCCCGCAGTGCACCTCCTCCACTATGCGTGTCTTCAGACCCGCGGAAGCGGCCAATGCGGCAAGCTCCTCCCTGGACGCCGTGGACGAGCGTCCGAGACGGTGGTCATAACCGATAATAAGAGTATCTACGTGGAAACGGTCCACGAGATACTCTTTCATAAATTCTACTGTACTGAGTTGACTGAAGTCCCGGGTGAACGGGACGACATAAACATGGTCTATACCGAAGTTCAGGATGAGCTGCTTCTTCTCTTCCAGGGTGTTGAGCAGACGGAAAGTGGATGCGTCCTGCTGCAGGACATTGCGCGGATGGGGCCAGAATGTGATGACCGCGCTCTCCTCGCCTTCCTCCCGGGCCGTATCCTTCAGCACCTGAAGTACGGCCCGGTGTCCGGCGTGCACTCCGTCGAAGAATCCAGTGGCGGCTACAACCATCTCACGAGCTCCAGGTCCTGACGGTGAGGCAGGAGGTCATTCTTGGCGAATACCCTGACAGTCAGATAATAGACACCTGTCGCTGTAGGTATGAGATGGCATACGTAGCGGGCTGTGCCTCCTGAACCCGACTCGTAGTCGAAAGTGAAGCACTTGCGCACGTGATATACACCCTTGCGGTCCTGCTCCGCCCATACGAGTTCGACTCCTATGTCGTTGGGATTGATGTCGCCCAGGAAGAGTTCTACCTCGAAGGTCCGCTCCTTGCCGAGCATCGGCTGGTCGTTGGCATCGGTCGGACGGACATAGTCCTTGATCTCGATGTGCTGCCAGCTGTGACGGATGTTCTTCTTCCAGAAAGCTATCTCGCGGGCTACTGCACAGTCGTCGGCGTTGAGCTTGAGAGTTCTCTGATACAACGGCATGTAGTATTTGTCGAGATAGTCGTTGAGCATCCTGTTGGTGGTGAAGTTGGAGGCCACCTGCGCGATGGTGTTCTTGATGTATGTGATCCACTGGGAGGGAACTCCAGTCGTCTTATCCCTCTCATCGTAGAAGCCGGGAGCAATCTCGTTCTCTATGATGTTGTAGATGGTGGCGGCGTCCAGTTCGTCCTGGAAGTTCTGGTCCTCGTAGGTGCGCTCCATGGGCAGGGCCCAGCCGGCATCCTTCTTGTAACCCTCTATCCACCAGCCGTCGAGCACTGAGAAATGCATGACTCCGTTCATGGCGGCTTTCTCTCCTGATGTTCCGGATGCCTCCAGAGGACGGGTCGGGGTGTTCATCCACACGTCCACTCCCTGTACGAGAGCCTTGGCCAGGTTCATGTCGTAGTTGGGCACGAATACTATCTTGCCGATGAACTGGGGCATCTTGGAGATGTCCACGATCCGCTTGATGAGGTCCTGACCGGCCTTGTCGGCGGGATGGGCCTTACCCGCGAAGATGAACTGTACCGGACGTTCAGGATTGTTTATGATCTCATCGAGACGGTCCAGGTCGCGGAAAAGCAGATGTGCTCTCTTATAGGTGGCGAAACGGCGGGCAAAACCGATGGTCAGTACATCGCTGCGCAGGGTATCCATGATGGTCACAACCTGATGAGGCGAGTAATGGCTGGATATCTCGGGGTTGGAGATACGTTTCTTTACCACCTCTATCATCCTGGCGCGGAGCTCGCTGCGGACATTCCAGATCACCTGGTCATCCACGGAGTAGATACCCTCGAAGCACTTCTTGTCGTACTTGTGGGCGGCAAACTCGGGGCCGAAGACCTTGGCATGTATAGCCTTCCACTGGGGAGCTGTCCAGGTCGGATAGTGAACTCCGTTGGTCACGTAACCGATATGCAGCTCCTCCGGCAGATAGCCCGGCCACAGTCCTCCGAGTATCTCCTGGCTGACCTTGCCGTGCATCCAGCTCACGCCGTTGACCTCCTGGGAGAGGTTGCAGGCCAGGTTGCTCATGGAGAACTTCTCGTTGTGGTCGGTGGGGTTGATCTTGCCGAGAGCCATCATGGTCTCCCAGTCTATCTTCATCCTCTGGGGATAATGGTTCATGTAGGTGCGGAGCAGGTCCTCGCTGAAGGCATCGTGACCGGCAGGCACGGGCGTATGGGTGGTGAAGAGCGACGAGCACCTTACCAGCTCCAGCGCCTCGTTGTAGGAAATGCCGGCGGCCACATACTCGCGCAGACGCTCCAGTCCGATGAAGGCTGCGTGGCCCTCGTTGCAGTGATAGATGTCGCAGTGGATACCCAGGGCGCGCAGGGCGCGGATACCGCCGATACCGAGCAGCAGCTCCTGTTTCAGACGGTTCTCCCAGTCACCTCCGTAGAGATGGTGGGTAATCTGACGGTCCTCGGGCAGGTTGTCCTCGAAGTCCGTATCGAGCAGATAGAGTTCCGTGCGGCCCACATCCACTTTCCAGATCTTGGCGTGGACTGTACGTCCGGGGAAGACTATCGACACCATCTTCCAGTTGCCGTTCTCATCCCTTACGGGCATGGCCGGAATTTTGAAGAAGTCCTGGGGCTCGTAGTCGGCCACCTGGTCTCCCTGAGCGGTAAGTCTCTGGCTGAAATAGCCGTAACGGTAGAGCAGTCCCACACCGGTCATCTTCACCCTCATGTCGCTGGACTCCTTGAGGTAGTCACCTGCCAGAATACCCAGACCCCCGGAGTAAATCTTCAGGGAAGTGTCCAGGCCGTACTCCATACTGAAATAGGCTATCGAGGGTGAGGGGCGGTCTTTCTTGCCCTCCATATATGTCTTGAAAATCTCCGTGACGGCATCCAGACGGGCCAGGAAATCGGTATCGGCCTCGAGCCGCTTGTAATCGTCGAGGGTCAGACGGTCGAGCAGGGCGATAGGATTCTTCTCGCACTTCTTCCACAGATCGGGATTGATGCTCATGAACAGGTCCATGGCTTCCTGATTCCAGCACCACCACAGGTTCTTGGATATGGTATCCAGCCAGCGGAGCCTCTCGGGCATCACGCGGGTGACGATGATACGGCTCCACGAGGGGCGGTTGACCTCTATGCGGTGATAGTTCTGCACCTGGTCCTCCCTGTACTCGGGGAAGGCTCCCATGGCGTGAACGACACGGTCGAGGGCCAGGGAATAGGCCTGCTTGTAGTAGTAGATATTGTGCTTCCAGAGGGCGATTTCGGACACTTCCACGGCATTTGTCCTGTAGTGATCCATAGTCTCCGGAGTCAGGCGGGTCATCTCGATCACCTGTTTGAGGACGGTATCCACCACCTGGTCGTAGTTGGAGTCGTTGCGGGGGACAATGGTTATCGAGGGATGGGCGGCATTGTAGTGGCTGCGCACCCAGAGGCCGAAACCGGCCAGTGTGGTGGTCACGGTAGGCACGCCGAACGCCAGGGACTCCAGCGGAGTATATCCCCAAGGCTCGTAATACGAAGGGAAGACTGTCAGGTCCATAGCCATAAGAAGGTCATAGTACTTCCTGTTGAGCACGCCATCGTCTCCGTTCAGATACGAGGGCACATATATGACCTTGACCTTGCTGCCGGGGCTGTTGACCAGGCCCAGGGCTTTTATACGGTTGAGGATAATGTCGTTTCCGGGCTCGTTGAGACTGTGGGTAGTCAGGCACTGATAGCCGGAGCCGTCTCCTGCGAGCTTGGCGACCAGTTCCTTGTCCGGACCATTGTGGCCGGCCGGCACCATGATGAAGGCCACCACGGTCCTGTTGCAGCTGCCGGAGTTGTTGAGACGGCCCAGTACGTCCAGATAGGCGTCGATACCCTTGTTCTTATATTCATACCTGCCGCTGATACCCATGATGAAGGCATCGGAGCAGTCCTCACCGCACATGGCAGATGCCAGGGTAAGCAGAGCCTTCCGTCCTTCAGCCATAGCCTCAGCCTTCTTTTCCTTGGAGGGCAGAATGCTGTTGTCAAAACCGTTGGGAGTGATAAGGTCCACTTTCTTGCCCAGCAGACGCTCGCACTCAGTGGCGGTAATGTCGCTGACAGTGGTGAAAACATCGGCGTTGACGGCGGCGCATCTCTCGAGGGAGTGCTTGGCCATCACGTTGTAATAGCGGGCCTTCTCATCGGCGTTGCAATTGTTCAGGGTCTCGTACAAAGGCACGTTGTTGCAAGCAAGGCAGCGTCCCACGACGGTAGCGTGGGTTGTGAAAATGGTTCCGATATGGGCTTTGGACCCCTTGAGATAAAGTATGCCGGCTCCTGTCATCCACTCGTGGAAATGAGCCACCACGCGGTGATGGGGCTGGAGGTTGAAATTGACGAAGCTCTCTATCACCTTTCCGGCGGCATAGCCGAACAGGGCGGCCTCGATGAAGTCCCACTGTCCGGAGAGGGAGTCCAGCTTGAACTTCTCCCACAGGGAGGTGAATATCTCATTTTTCTTGGAAATGAACTGGGAGAAATCCACGAGGATGGCAATCGGCTTCCCGGGGATGTTCCACCGTCCCACCCTCAGGCGCAGCCCCTCTTCGGCGGCGGCAATCCTCCAGGTGCGGAAGAGTATGGGATCCTCGGTAAACTCAGGATTCTGGGCGGTATCCACCCATACATCCGGGCCTATGTGGATGTGGTTGCTTCCCAGCTCCTCAGAAAGGTTCAGAGATTTTGTAGCCAATACGGTATGGATGCCCCCTACCTTATTGCAGACTTCCCAGCTTGCCTCGAACAGATAGTCGGGCATCACAACTTTTTCAGTACTCATAAATGTCTTGATGTTGGTAACGGATATTATTCTTGTTTCAGACGTCCGTCGATCCTCAGCATAAAGTCACTTAAAACATTCATATAGTTGATAAATGCCTCATACGGGGTGTCGTACGGATTGAAGTAATTGTGCACGGCTCCGTCTGAGAAGAACTTGGTACACATATAGTAGAAATGGTCGCTCTCCTGCAGTCTCAGGAAATCCTTGGCTATTTTCTGGTCCTCAGTGGCTATAACCTTGTCAGTGAGGGCATACAACTTCGAGGAAGCCTCGTTCTGAAGTTCGTTTCCGAGCCAGGCTGTGGTGTCTCTCTCCTCGTCTGCCCATGATATCGGGAAGGGCACGTTGAGAGGGGCCACGGGCTGATGCTTCTTGATTACCTGCTGAGGGGTGCAGAACTCGAAAGCGGTCTGAGAGAGCACGGCCTCGGGCAGGGCCCTGAAGAACTCGAAGATACCGGTGGAGGCGTTCTGATGCTCGCCGAAAGTCTCGTAGTCCATGAAGAGGTTGATCACCTCTCCGTCCCTGATCGAGTCGGTCAGCCAGGAAACGTACTTGCCTGCGTCCACGGGCCATTTGTCCCAGGACTTGTCGGAGAAGCGGAACGCTATGTCATCGCTCAGGCTGAAATTACGGAGCAGAAGCTTGAGCTTAGGATTGATCGCGTTGGTATAGACATAATTGGGGGATTTCCATCCGAGGATGTGCTTGGCGCCTTCGGTCAGCATGCAGGTGAAGCCCATCTTGCTGACAGCCGCTCCTATCTCGTCGGAGTAAATCAGCTCGGTGTTTCTGAAAGTCTTGGGCTTCTTGCCGAAATGCTTGGCAATAAGGGCCGAATGCAGTTTCACCTGCTTCTCGAACTCGGAGGGCGAGAACAGGGAAGCCAGGGTATGCGAATAGGTCTCGCCGATGAACTCCACGCAGCCTGTGGCGGCCAGGGCCTTGAAGCTGTCCAGAACCTCGGGGGCATAGGCCTCGAACTGCTCTATCACGGAGCCTGATATCGAGAATGCAACCTTGAACTTCTTGCCGCATGCGGCAATAATCTCCAGCAGGAGCTTGTTCATGGGCAGGTAGCATCTCTCGGCCACGCGGCGGAGAATGGTTCTGTTGGCGAAGTCATCGTAATAATGATGGTCGTTTCCTATGTCGAAGAAACGGTACTGTCTGAGACGGTCAGGCTGATGAACCTGAAAATATATGCAGATTGAGGGTTTTGTTTCCATAATAATGTGCTTTTAATCCAATGTTGACAAATAAACTTGTTTGATTTTCTGTGCTGCGTTGTTCCACTTGAGGGTGTTCACCTCCTCCAGTCCGCAGCGGGACGACATATCCGCAAGGGCGGGATACTTGAGAAGGCCGTAGATGGCATCGGCCATGGCGTCAATGTCCCAGAAGTCCACCTTGATGGAATGTTTCAGGACTTCAGCCACGCCCGACTGCTTGGAAATGATGGTGGGCACTCCCGTCCTCATCGCCTCGAGCGGAGAGATACCGAAAGGCTCCGAGACAGAGGGCATCACGTACACGTCGGATATGGCGAACATCCTCTGTACGTCGGCTCCGCGGAGGAAGCCGGTGAAATGGAATCTGTCCGATATGCCCAGCTTGGCGACACGACGGATCGAGCGGTTGAGAAGGTCACCGCTGCCGGCCATCACGAAACGCACATTCTTATAGTATTTGAGGACCTTGTTGGCGGCCTCGATAAAGTACTCCGGTCCTTTCTGGAAGGTGATGCGGCCCAGGAAGGTGACTACCTTCTCGGGCACTCCGCGCTGCACGTCTATCTCGTTGCGGCCGCTGAAGTCCACTGCATTATGGACCGTAACCACCTTGTCGGGCGAGATGCCGTAACGGTTGATGACGATGTTGCGGGTGAGGTTGCTGACTGTAATGACCCTGTCAGCCGCCTCCATGCCCATCTTCTCGAGGGCATAGACCTGAGTGTTGACATTCTCGCCGGTACGGTCGAACTCCGTGGCATGGACATGGACCACCAGCGGCTTGCCTGTCAGTCTCTTGGCAGCCACTCCCGCCGCGTAGGTCAGCCAGTCGTGCGCATGAATGATGTCGAAATCATTCTGCAGGGCGATGGTTCCTCCCACGAGGGCGTAGCGGGCCACCTCCTCCATGAGGTTGGTGCCGTACTTGCCGGAGAATTTGTATTTCTGCTTGAAGTTGATTTTGAAGTCATTGACCTGATTGTGCCTGTCTTCCTCGACCATCTCCGTGAAATCCCGGGGATCAACGTAAGGCACCATGTTGGAGCCTATCCTGAGAAAATTGATCCTCTGCAGGAAATCCATGGGACTGCACTTGATGTCCGTGGCCTCCACATCGCTCGCATTGATGATATGCGCCACTGAGCCGTCCTCGTCCCCGGATGCCGAAGGCATTACGAAAAGAACATCCACATCATTGTTGGCCAAGCCTCTGACCATGCCGTAGCAGGCCGTTCCGAGTCCGCCCGAGATATGGGGCGGAAACTCCCATCCGAACATTAAGACTCTCATATCTCCTCCGTTTGTTTATATTTGTTTACTAAATATTCGGAACGAAGCAGGGATGCCGTGGCCACTGCGCTGGATATGGCTCCGTGAGGATTGTGCGGGGGATCGCCGTCGTAGAGCTCGCAGATGGCCCCGATGCCGTGACGCTCGATATCCTCCTCGAATGCATTGATCAGTTCTGATGCCCTGCGGACGGACATGCCGCCGTAGAGTTTCAGCATGGCCTCGATATAGTAGGTCAGGAGCCATACACGGGTCGAGCCCTGATGGTAGGAATGGTCTCTCTGATCCTGATTTCCATCGTAGATTCCCTTGTAGAGAGAGTTTTTGGGAGAGAGGGTCCGGATACCGCGCTCGGTGAGCAGTTCCCTCTTGACAGCCTCCATTATCTTGCCTTTGACTTCCTCACTCAGAGGAGAGTAGTCCAGGCTGCAGGCGAATATCTGGTTGGGGCGGGTGAAGACATTCTGTCCGTTCTCATCCACGTAGTCGGCCAGATGCTGGCGCTCCTCATTCCAGAAGACGTTGTAGAAACTGGCATCCAGCTTATCCTTGACAGCCTGGAGCTGATAGACGAAACGGGTATCTGAGCCGTACTTGGTCTCCATATCGATCATGTAGCATACGGCATTGTACCAGAATGCGTTGGTCTCCACCTGGAAGCCGCTGCGCTCGGTGACGGGCACCCCGTCCTTGTCGTAGGCATTCATCCAGGTCATGGCCACTCCGTTCATCCTGACCCACAGCAGACCGTTGTCGGCCAGGGACACTCCCATGCGGCCTCCGTCCAGGAAGCTCTTGAGGATAGCCTTGAGCCTTGTGCGGTATTTCAGCCATACACCCTGGGCGTCACCGGTAAAGGCGGCATACTGCTGGATAACCCAGAACAGCCACAGGGCAGCGTCCACCTGCTTTGAACCGTGCAGGAGCTGATGGTTGTATATCTTGAACGTACTCTCAAGCACATCCTCGAACTGGGCAGTATCGCCGTCGGCAAAGAGAGTCAGCCCGGGCAGGGCAATCAAAGTCTCGCGAAGGCCCTTTCCCAGCCATGTATAACCGGAATATATCTCCTTGAGTCCCTTTCCGCTATTGACGATGAACTGCTTGGCCGCACGGTGCAGGCAGTCGTCGTAGCTCTGGAGGGAAATCCTCCTGGCGGCCTCACGGGTAAACACTCCGGACAGCCCTTTGACGGCTACCGGCGATGTGGATACGGAAACCACCACCGACTCGCCCTTCTTAATGGGGAGTTCGAAATATCCGGGCGTATAGAGGTCCTCCTTATACTGGAAACCGCGGCGTTTCTCCTCGAGATACTCGATGTTGTAGTACCAGTCGGGATTATGGAAATAGTCGTTCTGCTTGTTGGTCTGGATATTGACCGTAGGGAAACCGTCGTATAGCCTATAGGATGCTCCGTTCTCGACGGTCACATAGCCGCGGTCTGCATCATCATTGGCATGGGTCAGGGTGTGTATCTCCCTGAATGAGAGGAAGGGCCTGAGGCGCAGCGTGGTGGCTGAGTGAGCGTCCAGCAGGGTGTACTTGATCAGCAGCTGTTCCTTGTTGTGCAGGAAGAGCATGGACTTGCTGAAGAGGATGCCTCCGATCCTGTAGGTAATCGTGGGGTACTTGTCGAACTCGAAATCCACGATGTATTTGTGTCCTCGGGGCTCATAGTTGTTCTTGCCATAACAGTGAATGCCGAGATTGAATTCCCGGCCATGCTGGATAAGGGTCTCATCCAGCGAGGACAGAAGGACATACCTTCTGTTGTCGAAGTTCTTGACGGGGAGCACAAACAGACCGTGGTACTTGCGGGTATTGCAGCCTACGAGCGTAGTGTTCAGATATCCGCCGGTCTTATTGGTGGCGAGCACTTCCCTGACCAGAGAGTACTCCAGATTCACCAATTCTTCTTTGTCAAATTTAAGATACGACATATACCTTTAATAATATGTTACTTTCTTTTCAGGACTATGGCCGACCTGCTGGGCAGGTAAAGGGAAAGTGTGTCACAGTCGTTATCTCTCACGGTAAAATGAGCCGTGTTCTCATCATTCCGACCGAATCCTCCGAATTCAGGCGCATCTGTATCAAGCACTTGCCTGTATTCTCCCGCCGGTGCCCGGAACTTGAAGTCTGCCACCGACTCAGAGGGGTGGAAATTGAGCGCAAAGATAAAACATCCTCTTGCAAAAATCAAAACTTTTCGGTCCTCGTCCACGTAAAGTTGGACCGGACGCTCGGTCAGAATGTTGTTTTCCGCGAAAAGATGTATCATCGCCCGGTCAAAATCCCGGAGCTCACCGTAGCGCAGGTCCGGATTGTCTGACAGGGACCACTGGCGGCGGGCATAGAAATAAGACCAGCCGTTCCCCTCGCGCGGAAAGTCTATCCACTCGGGGTGGCCGAACTCATTGCCCATGAAGTTCAGGTAGCCGTCCCCGGCCGTGGCGATGGTCACCAGGCGGATCATCTTGTGCAGGGCCATGCCGCGCTCGACGGTAAGATTCTGCGAAGCCTTGTTCATGGCCGTGTACATCTCCTTGTCCATCAGGCGGAAAATAATCGTCTTGTCGCCCACCAGGGCCTGGTCGTGGCACTCGGCATAGGAGACAGTACGCTCATCCGCACGCTTGTTGGTCAGCTCGTAGTAAATCTCGCCCATGCTCCAGTCCTCGTCCCTGCGCTCCTTTATCCACTTGATCCAGTGGTCAGCGATACCCATGCTCAGGCGGAAGTCGAAACCGATGCCCCCGACGCCCGTCGGAGCCGCCAGTCCGGGCATGCCGCTGACATCCTCCGCTATCGTTATAGCCTTGGGATTTATCTCCTTTATCATGGTGTTGGCCAGGCCGAGGTACAGCAGGGCATCCTCGTCCTGATTGCCGTCGAAATAGCAGGAATAGTCCGTAAAGTCCTTGCCCAGACCGTGATCCAGATATATCATGCTGGTCACTCCGTCGAAACGGAAACCGTCGATATGATATTCCTCCATCCAGAACTTGATGTTCGAGAGCAGGAAATGGACCGTCGAGGGCTTGCCGTAGTTGAAACAGCGCGAGCCCCATGCAGGATGCCGTCCTCTGGCACCGGCATGACAGTAGAGGTATTCCGTCCCGTCAAGCATCCCGATACCCTCCACCTCATTGTCCACCGCGTGGGAGTGCACCAGGTCCATGACCACGGCGATACCCATCCCGTGCGCCTCGTCCACCAGGGCCTTGAACTCCTCCGGAGTGCCGAACCTGGAGCTCAGGGCGAAGAAATTGGACACCTGATAGCCGAAAGAGCCGTAGTAGGGATGCTCCTGAAGAGCCATGATCTGCAGGGTGTTGTACCCGAGGTCGCGGATGCGCGGCAGGACGTTCTGACGGAACTCGTCAAACGAGGCCACCTTCTCCTCCTCCGAACTCATGCCTATATGCGCCTCATAGATGAGGGGGCAGCGGTTATGCGGGACGAAACGGGTGTGCCTCCAGCGGTATTTCCTGGGAGGGAGCCATACCTGGGCGGAGAAAATCTTCGTCTCCGGGTCCTGGACGCAGCGTACAGCGTATGCCGGAAGCCTCTCGCCGCTGCCGCCGTTCCATTCCACTATCCATTTGAACAGAGAGCCGTGAGGCACCTCCGCGGCCGGCAGGCGGAGTTCCCAGTTACCGCCTCCGACAGGGTTCATACGGTATTTCGCATTTTTCTGCCAGTCGTTGAAATCCCCGATAACGTACATCGCCGTGGCGTTCGGAGCCCATTCCCTGAAGACCACCTCCTTCCTGTCGGCGTGTACTCCGTAGTACAGATGGTTGTTCACCGCATCGGCAATCCGCCTGCCGTATCCGGCCAGTTCCTGTTTTCTGATTACCAGCTCCCTGTAGCGTCTGTCTATCTGTCCGCGGTAGGGAGACAAATAAGGGTCGGTATCGTAGATCATATCTGCTGTTTTTATTGTTCCTCGAGTATTTTTCCTATGCTTTCCTCACTATCCTTGAGCATCCTGCGGCAATATGTCAACAGCGCTGCCGCCTCCTTCACCTTTGCCGGGATATCCCCCACCGCAGTCTGCGGATCCTCGATCTGAGCCACAATCTTTTCCAGACGCCCCAGCGCCTCCTCATATTTCATTTTTTCCAGTTCTGCCATATTTTGAAAAATTTAAAAAGCCGTTGCAATTTACTAAAAAATCAGATTCCGCGCAAGTTCTGTTCCTGCATCACGGATTCGACGAGACAGCGGGCGGTGCCGTCGCGGAGGAGCAGGTCAAGGCTGTCACCGGGAACAAGGTCCGCGGAGGACTCCACGGGACGGCCGGCGCGCAGGACATAGGCACTGCCGGGGCGGAGCATGGCCACAGGATCGCCCTTGCGGATACGGAGCTCGAGCATATCCAGACGGCCGGACTCGGCTTTCAGACGCAGGGCAGTACCGCTCTTAACCCGCATCCAGAGGATGTTCAGGGAGTTCTGAGCGTTACCGGAGCGAAGGGTGACGCCCTTTCTCATACGCATCAGGAGCATGTCCATCCGGTTGCGCTCCAGACGGCAGCGCATATCGGCGCCCGAGCCCAGGCGGCGGGCGGTCTGCTCCAGCCGCTGGCGCATACCGTCGAGCCTTAGTGTCACCGACGACCGGAGGCGGTCTCCTATAGCCGTCAGAGAAGCGTCCTCCTCGATAAATGCATTCACGATATAGTCGGCAAGCGCCGTAGGAGTCTTGACAGATATGGCGGCTACCATGTCACAGATATGGGTGTCGCGCTCGTGCCCCACGGCCACCATCACGGGAAGCGGGAACTGGGCGATGTTGACGGCCAGGTCGTAGTCGTCGAAGCAGACCAGGTCGGCCACGGCCCCGCCTCCGCGCAGGAGCAGCACGGCGTCATAGACCTCACCTGCATCCACGTCGGCCATTATCGCATCCAGGGCGGCGATAATGCCGCCGGGCGCCGTCGACCCCTGCATAGGAGCCTGATACAGACGGGTGTAAAAACGGAAGCCATAGCCATTGTCATAGAGGTGGTGCATGAAGTCCCCGTATCCCGCAGCAGTCTCCGAAGTGATCAGGGCAAAACGCCTCGGAAGCCGGGGCATAGGCAGAGTGCCGTTCATGTCCAGCATTCCCTCCTTACGCAGCCTCTCGAGAGTCCGCTGCCGGACCAGCTCCACCTCCCCGAGGGTAAACGCCGGGTCAATGTCCTCGATGCTAAGGCTCATACCGTAGACCTCCGAATACTGCACCCTCACCTTGACCAGCACAGTCATTCCCACCTCCAACCTGCGTCCCGTACCCTGATAGAAGGCCGCCTCGACCAGAGCCCGCCTGTTCCTCCAGAGGACCGCCTGAACCTTGGCGCTGAACAATTCCCGTCCGGAACCCTTCTCCACCAGTTCGATGTAGCAGTGTCCGCTATTGTACGTTTTGATTTCATGTATCTCTCCCCGCACCCAGACCGGAGCCGGGAAAGCTTCCGCCACAGCCCCCCGTACTATCCGCAGCAACTGCGTCAATGTCATGAATTCCTGCATATAGATTATCAATTTTACACTGAGCAAATTTAGCACAAATCCTCGAAATAAACGCTTCCCGGCAGCACTTTGAAAAAGTCTTGGCATGATATGGAAAATTTGCTACTTTTGCCATTTTAATCAAGGTATGATAATCAAGACGGCCATATTCCAGGGAAGCAGCACGGACGTGTCCCGGAAGCCAAAACTGAAGGCTCCCGAATATGCGTTCATAGGACGCTCCAACGTGGGCAAATCCTCGCTGATCAACATGCTGTGCGCCCGCAAGGACCTCGCCAAGACATCGTCCATGCCTGGGAAGACGATACTGGTCAACCATTTCCTGATCAACAACAAGTGGTATCTGGTAGACCTTCCAGGCTACGGTTTCGCCAAGGCATCGAAGAAAGCCCAGGCTACACTGAAAGCCATGATCGAGGACTATGTCAGCCGGTCGGAAGAGCTCTCGCGGCTGTTCATCCTACTGGATTCCAGGCACGAGCTGCAGGAGATAGACCGGAACTTCATCACCGCCGTATCCGGAGCCGGCATCCCCTTCACCGTCATCCTGACCAAGTGCGACAAACTTTCAAAGGCAGCTTTGGACCGCAGCATGGAATACATGACAGGAGCCATCGGAGCCATCCATCCCGGTGTCAGCATCATACCCGCATCGTCAGAAAAACGCACAGGCAGGGAAGAAATACTGGATGAGATAGAAGCTGACCTGAAAAGCGCAAAAACAACAGCAGAAGACAAACGATAAAATACTGACCATATGAATCACACCACTACCCACACCCACGGTATCAAGATCTTCTCATGCAGAGGATCACGTTATCTGGCCGAGAAGATAGCCAAGTCCCTCGGACTCGACCTCGGCGACTCCATCGTAACCGATTTCAGCGACGGCGAGTTCCAGCCCGCCTTCAACGAGTCAGTGCGCGGAACCACCACTTTCATCGTACAGTCCACATTCCCGCCTCTGGACAACCTCTTCGAGCTCCTGCTCATGATCGATGCCGCCCGACGCGCATCGGCCTACAAGGTCATCGCCGTCATCCCCTACTTCGGCTGGGCACGCCAGGACCGCAAGGACCGTCCCAGAGTATCCATCGGCGCCAAACTGGTGGCCAACCTTCTGGTAGCCGCCGGCTGCGACAGGGTCATCACCACTGACCTGCACGCCGACCAGATCCAGGGATTCTTCGACTTCCCGGTAGACCACATATACGCCAGCACCATTTTCCTGCCCTACCTGCGCGACATGCAGCTGGACAACCTCTCGATAGCAGCTCCCGACATGGGAGGCGCCAAGAGAGCCAACGCCTACTCCCGCGTGCTGGGCTGCCCCATGATCATCTGCCACAAGTCGCGTGAGCGTCCAAACGTTGTAGGCTCCATGACCGCCATCGGAGACGTGGAGGGCCGCAACATCGTCATCATCGACGACATGATTGACACCGCCGGCACCATCACCAAGGCCGCCGACATGCTCATGGAGAAGGGTGCCCTCAGCGTAAGGGCCATGGCCACACACCCGGTATTCTCCGGCCAGGCCTACGAGCATATCAACAAGTCCGCCCTCCAGGAGGTGGTCGTAACCGACACCATACCCCTGAGAGCCCCCGCAGGCACCGACCTCTCGAAATTCACCGTCCTCTCAGTTGCAGACATGTTCGCAGAGGTTATCGACCGTATTTACAACTACAAATCCATCAGCGATGCATTCGGGTTCTAACATCGGGGACGTACACAGCCGCATCATCCGCACCATCCGGGACTTTTTCGCTCAGGCGGGAATGTCCCGGGCCGTGCTGGGTCTGTCCGGAGGTCTGGACTCCGCGGTAGTGGCGGCACTGGCGGTGGAGGCATTGGGCAAGGACAATGTCACAGGCATCCTCATGCCCTCCTCCTGGTCCACCGTCCACTCCGTCAATGACGCAGTAACCCTCGCGGACAATCTTGGAATAAAATACCACATCGTCCCCATCAGCGCCGTCTACGACCGGTTCATGAAAGAGACCGAGCCCCTTTTCGAGGGAGACTTCCACTGGGACACCACCCAGGAGAACCTCCAGGCCCGCATCCGCAGCACCATCCTGATGATTTACTCCAACCGGCACAGGGCCCTGCTCCTGAACACCACCAACAAGAGCGAGCTCTCGATGGGCTACGGCACTCTCTACGGTGACCTCTGCGGCGCCCTGATGGTCATCGCCGACCTCTACAAGACGGAAGTCTACGAGATGGCCGCATGGATTAACCGGAACGGCGAGGTCATCCCCTCCTCCACCATCGCCAAGGCTCCCTCCGCCGAACTCAAGGAGGGCCAGAAAGACACCGACTCGCTCCCGCCCTACGATATCCTTGACCCCATACTCTACCGTCTCAACGAGGAAGGTATGAGCGCGGAACAGATTTTGCAGGAAGGTGTGGACAAGGAGCTTGTGGAGAGAATCATCCGGCTCAGAAAGGCCGCGGCATTCAAGGTTCACCAGCTGGCTCCCATGATCAAGGTCAGCACCGCCCCCCTCCTGGACAGGAGCAAATGGGTGGAGCCGGCAGAACAATAATTTAAGGAACAATGGAAATTCTAATCGCAGCAATCATCTTCGTAGGCCTCGCGGTCTTCATCATGTGCTTCAACATCATCTTCAGAAAGAAACCGTTTCCTGACAGCGAGATAGGGCACAGCAAGGAGCTCCGCAAGCGGGGCATCGTCTGCGCCAAGGAGGAGGAGATGAAGCTCTGGGGACCGAAGCGCGGCTCCGCAGCCTCCTGCGACGGAGCATCCTGCGCAGACTGCGGCCTCAACGCCCTGGGCAGCTGCGGACAACAGCAGAAACAACAGTAACAGACAGAGAGCAGAGATTAAGAGAATATGAGTTTAGTAGCCATAGTAGGACGACCCAACGTAGGTAAATCGACACTTTTCAACCGCCTTGTAGGCATGCGCCAGGCCATCGTCGACGAGACGGCCGGAGTCACCCGCGACCGCCATTACGGTCAGTGCGAGTGGTGCGGCACCACATTCTCGGTGGTGGATACCGGCGGATACACCTCCAACTCGGAGGACGTCTTCGAGGAGGAGATCCGCAAGCAGGTGATGATAGCCATCGAGGAAGCCGACGTGATCCTCTTCCTCGTGGAGGTAGGCACAGGAATCACCGACTTCGACGAGGAGATAGCCGATATCCTGCGCCGCAGCGCCAAGCCGGTCCTGCTGGTGGTCAACAAGGTGGACAACGCCGAGAAGCGTTTCGACTCATATCAGTTCTACTCCCTGGGCCTGGGCGATCCCTGGGACATATCCTCGGCCAACGGCAGCGGCACCGGCGACATGCTGGACAGGCTTGTCTCCATGCTGCCGGCCGACAAGCCCGCCGAGGATCCGCACGCCGGAGTCCCCCGCATCGCCATCGTAGGCCGCCCCAATGCCGGCAAGTCATCCATCACCAATGCTTTCCTGGGTGAGGAACGCAATATCGTCACCCCTGTGGCCGGCACCACCCGCGACGCCGTGGAGTCGTACTACAACAAATTCGGGCACGAGTTCATCCTCGTGGACACAGCCGGCCTCCGCAAGAAGACCAAGGTCAGCGAGGACCTGGAGTTCTACTCCGTGATGAGGGCCATCCGCGCCATAGAGCACTCCGATGTCTGCATCCTGATGATAGACGCCCAGTTCGGAGTCGAGGCCCAGGACATGGCCATATTCAACCTGATCCTCAAGAACAGCAAGGGCTGCGTAGTGGCCGTCAACAAGTGGGATCTCATCGAGAACAAGACCAACAATACGATGAAGGAATATGCCGAGGCCATCCGTAAGCGGCTCGCCCCCTTCAGCGATATACCGGTCATCTTCACCTCAGTCATCAAAAAGCAGAGAATCCTCGACGTACTGGACGCCGCAGCCAGGGTATGGGACAATTATTCCCAGAAAATACCCACTTCCACCCTCAACGAGGTAATGCTGGAAGAGATTGAGAACTACCCTCCCCCTTCGACAAAGGGCAAATTCATAAAGATAAAGTATGTGACACAGCTGCCGACTCCCTGCCCCTCCTTTGCTTTCTTCTGCAACCTGCCCCAGTACATCGGGGCCCCGTACAAGAGGTATCTGGAGAACAAGTTGCGCAGCCACTTCGATTTCACCGGCTGTCCCATCCGTATTTTCATGCGCCAGAAATAGTCTGTGCGTCATAGCGGGCAATCTGCGGCGCCATTTTCGTCGCAGAGCTCAGTCATTTACGTCCAGTAAATGACCGAACCGCGATACCGCAGACAACGCAGCAGTTCGCCGCTCTGAAGCGTTTACTACTGTTTTTCGATTTTGAGCTGCTCTATATAATTGCCTGAATCGTTGGTCTTGACGAGGATAGTAACCGTAAAGATGTTACCGCCACTGTCCAGATTGCCCACTGCGTATTCCATGGGATAGGTTCCGCTCTTGTAGACTATCTCGAAGTTACGCGGGGTATAGTTGGTGAAAAAGTTACGGATTATCTGGCGGGCCTGGGAACGGCTGCAGTTGGAGATGGTGCCCATGACATTGACCTGAAGGTTGTCCGCGAACCAGGCCGCAAGGCACTCCGCATCACCCCGCTGAAGATACTTGGCGATAGGAACAAACACGCTGCTCTCTCCTGCACTGTCGGAGGTCATGTCCGTCAAGTTCTGAGACACGCCCGGCAGCGGAAAAAGAGACAGAAGTCCAAAGATTAAAACCAATCTGTTCATCGTATTGTTCCGATTTTTGTTCACTCATTAGCAAAATTCAGGCCAATTGTGGTGCAAATTTTGCTACATTTGTAGTCTAAACAGGCATACTGCATGAAAATCACCCTGATAACTGTTGGTAAAACCTCTTTCGACTTCGTAAAAGAGGGTATGGCCATGTACGAGAAACGCATCGGCCGCTACCTGAATTACACCAGGGTGGAGATTCCAGCGCTGTCCGGAACAGCTTCATTGTCACCGGAGGAGATCAAAGAGAAGGAGGGCGGTCTCATTCTTAAGAAAATAAAAGAAGGGGACCGGGTAATTCTGCTGGACGAGAAGGGGCGGCGGTACACCTCCACGGCCTGGGCGTCCTGCCTGGGCAGGCTCATGGACTCCGGCTGCAAAAGCCTGGTCTTCGTAATCGGGGGAGCGTACGGTTTCTCTCCCAAGGTGAGGGAGACCGCATCGGGAATGCTGTCCCTGTCGGACATGACATTCTCCCACCAGATCATAAGGCTGTTCTTCACCGAGCAGCTTTACCGCGCAATGACCATCCTGCGGGGCGAGCCCTACCACAACGAATAGACTGCACGAGCCATGAGGACATTGTTCAAAGACATAAGCCGCCTGATCTCCGACAACCGGATCTCAATATTCTGGTTGCTGGCCATGTGCTGCTTCATGCTGTCATTCTTCAACCTCGCACCCTCATCCTCCAGCAGAAAGGCGGACCGGGTGGAGAGGATGCTGCACAAGAGGGAGAATGTCCTGGAGCGGTACGTTGAGAGGGCTTTCGAGACACCGGCGGAGGAATGGCTGGAATTCGATGAATTCCCGGAGGACATGGTGCTCTACAGGTACGTCGGCTCACAGCTGCAGAGCTGGGTCAATACCTTCCCCATAAGCAACGACGACATAAACCTCCACTCCTCCTGGTACCGCATCCATGACCTGAGGAACCGCAATATCTTCAATATTCCCCTTGCCTTCCTGAGCGAAAGCTCCCAATACGTCAATCTTGGACATTCCTGGTATATAATAAAGGTGTACGTCAGGGACGACATCACCATTATAGGAGCTATTGAGGTGATGAAGCAGTATTCATCCGAGAACTCGGTCCTGCGCAATACCGTCAACCGCCACCTGGGGCTCAACCGTTCCTACATAACTGCCCCCGCCTACATCAACGACACGGATGTGATATACACCTCGGACGGGACTCCGGCATTTTCCCTGCTGCGCACAGAAAGTCTCACCGACAGCAACCACCGCTCGTCCGGAATGCGCTGGATCGCCCTGCTGATGGCCCTGCTGGCCATACTCTCCTTCCAGAGCAGATACAAGAATATCGTTTCCATGTATTTTACCCTCGGCGGCATATTCATCATGCAGATATGCTCCTTCATGATGATCAAGGATATACCCGTGGATTCCGAGATATTCTCTCCCATGCTCTACGCCGACGGCAACTTCAACTCCTTCGGAGCGCTGATGGTGTTCCACATATTCATCCTGCTGTACTGTATCGCGGTCTACATCTCCAGAAAGAATATAATTAAGGACATCTGGAACTCCAGACCGGTTGCACGCAACATCAAGGCCGCAGCTTTAGGTCTGGCAATCATAGGCATCGCAGTCTATATCCACATCACGTTCCGTTCCCTGATCCGCAACTCCAGCATCAACTTCGACCTGTTCCAGATCAACAATATCTCCATATATACCATAGGTACCTATCTGATGTACGGTCTTCTATTCCTGGCCGTGCTCCTGCTGCTCAACATTTTCATTCCCACCGCCAGCAGAACCTACCGTCTCAGGCGCAAACGTCATTCGAAGCGGCTCATACTGGGGTACGTCCTGGCAGTCTCGATATATACGACAGCCTGCGTGGAGATATTCAGCTTCCAGAAAGAGTGCGAGAACATCCGGGTGCTCACAGGACGTCTGGCCATAGAGCGGGACCTGTCCCTGGAGATGCAGCTGCAGTCCATTGAGAAGAGCATCATATCCGACCCTCTGGTGCGCCGGCTCACGGGCAATCCGGAGTATGAGAGCATCATCCTCAACCGACTGGCTGAACGGTACTTCTTCAACATCCTGCCTGAATACAACATCCGCCTTGCCGTCTGCAACCGCTACCAGAGCATCCTTACCGAGGACTATTCCGGACCGGTCAACTGCTTCGAATACTATAAGAACATCATCGACAATTACGGAGTAAGACTGTCCGACAAGTCGGCTTTCTACTATCTGGACTACTTCCGCAACAACATCAGTTACCTGGGAGCCTTCAGTATCCTCCGCGGAGGCATGCGCTATGACCTGTATCTGGAAATCGACTCCAAGACCAATTCCGACAACATCGGCTATCCCTCGTCCCTGCTGGACAACATTACCCCGGCAGCCAACACCGTCCGCTACCCGTACTCCCTGGCCAAATATCACAACGGACGCCTCACGAGCCACCAGGGACGCTACAACTTTCCGGTCTCCATCAACGTATACAGCTACGAGGAGGGCTTCTCCCACTACTTCCTGGAGGGAACGGTACTGTTTGTAAACAAGCTGCCAGGAACCAACATGATAGCCGTGAGCCGGCCGGCCAGAGGATTCCTACCCACTGCCATATCATTCTCCTACCTGATGCTGTGCTTCGGGCTGCTGCTGATTGCCCTGCCGCATCTGTTCCGCAAACGCAACCGGGAGTCCCTCTTCCGGCCCAAGCACTCATTCCGGATGAAAATGACCGTGCTGCTTACCGCCTCCATGGTAGTGGCACTTATAATCATGGCCATCGGCAGCGTGGTGATCCTCATAGGCTACGTCAACGGCAACAATAACATAATGATGGAGGAGACCCTGCTCTCAGTCCAGAGCACTCTTACCAAAATGACCCGCACCACAGAGAACTACGACGAACTCAATACCGCTGAGGTGTACAATGCCATGAATGCCGTAGCTCAGAACTCCCAGGTGGACATCAACCTGTTCGCTCCCGACGGACACCTGATCCGCACCACCAAGCCGGATGTCTTCAACGAATATCTGGCCAGCGCCAGAATGAATCCGCAGGCCTACTACGAGCTGGTCTACAAAAAGCGCATGCAGGTTATCCAGGAAGAGACCATTGCCACACTCAACTACTACTCCCTGTACACTCCCATTTACAATGAGAAAGGGACACTGCTGGCCATTGCCAACATTCCTTTCTTCGTCAATGACACCAACTTCGAGTACGATGCCACTCCCATCATCGCGGCCATTGTCAACCTGTACCTCATACTCATCATCATAGCCCTCTTCGCGGGCATCACCATGTCCAACTCCATAACAATGCCTCTGAAAGAAATCAGCCGCAACATGCAGGCCATGGACATCACCCACAAGGCAGAACACATCAACTACCGGGCCGACGATGAGCTGGGACTGCTGGTCAAGACCTACAACCAGATGATTGACGACCTTGACCGCAGTGCCAAGAAACTGGCCCAGAGTGAGAGGGAAGAAGCCTGGAGCCAGATGGCCCGACAGATAGCACACGAGATAAAGAACCCGCTGACCCCCATGAAGCTGAAGATCCAGCATCTCGTACGGATGAAAGCCCAGGGACATTCCGACTGGCAGAACAATTTCGACTCCCTGGCCTCCACGCTCATAGAGCAGATAGACATCCTGTCCAACATCGCTAGTGAATTCTCCAATTTCGAAAAGTTCTACACTGATGAGGAGACTGAATTCGACCTGGTGGAAGTCCTCACAAGGCAGAAAATCCTGTTCGAAAACCGGGACAATATAGAAGTGAATTTCCGCTGCAACGTGGACAGAGCCATAGTCCTGGCAAGAAAAGAACAGATAACCAGAACTTTCGTCAATCTTATCACAAATGCCGTACAGGCAGTGGAAAACAAGGAGAAAGGTATAATAAACATAACCCTGAATATGTCGGACGGACGCTACAGGACAGATGTGGAAGACAACGGCAGCGGTGTATCTGAAGAGAATCTGGACAAACTGTTCACCCCCAATTTTACGACCAAAACCAGGGGCTCAGGCCTCGGACTGGCCATCTGCAAGAGCATAGTGTCCCGCAGTCACGGAGACATCTTCTACACCAGGTCGCAGGAACTGGGCGGCGCGGACTTCACGGTCATCCTGCCTGCACACACCGAAGTATCTGAGGACTACACTTAGTTGGGCAGGGCGAACATTATCACGTCGTCCTTGGTGATGCGGGCGTTGGAGAGAATCAGCAGACGCTCCACGACGTTGCGCAGTTCCCGGATATTTCCGCTCCAGGCGTGATTGCAGAGTTCATCTACGGCATCGGCATCTATCTCCTTGACCGGCTTGCCAGACTCCTGGGATATCTGCCTGATGAAATGATCTATCAGCATCGGAATGTCCTCCCTCCTCTCGGCCAGCGAAGGCACGCGGATGACAATGACGCTGATTCGGTGATAGAGGTCCTCGCGGAAGTTACCCTTCTCGATCTCCTCCTTCAGGTTCTTGTTTGTAGCGGCCACGACCCTTACGTTGACAGTGATGTCCTTGTCGCCGCCGACCTTTGTCAGCTTGTTCTCCTGCAGCACGCGGAGCACCTTGGCCTGGGCCGCCAGCGACATGTCGCCTATCTCGTCCAGGAAGAGGGTACCGCCGTCGGCCTGCTCGAACTTGCCCTTGTGCTGCTTCTGGGCCCCGGTGAAGGCCCCCTTCTCGTGCCCGAACAGCTCGCTCTCTATCAGCTCACCGGGGATGGCGGCACAGTTGACCTCTATGAAGGGCATTGAGGCACGATCGCTCTTTTCATGCAACCATCTGGCCACCAATTCCTTACCCGTGCCGTTGGCACCAGTAATCAGCACTCTTGCATCTGTCGGGGCCACCCGGTCTATCATATTCTTGATGCGGACGATAGCCGGAGACTCTCCGATAATTTCCTGCACGCCACCGACCTTTTTCTTGAGTATCTTGGTTTCACGGACGAGGGACCCCTTATCCGTAGCATTTTTCAGAGTAATGAGTATTCTATTGAGGTCCAAAGGCTTCTGTATGAAGTCGAATGCACCTTTCTTAATGCACTCCACCGCCGTATCTATCGATCCGTGACCCGAAATCATCACGACTGGAGTCTCATTGCCGCTCTCGACCAGCTTGTCCAGCACTTCCACCCCGTCCATACCGGGCATCTTGATGTCGCAGAAAATCACATCGAAATTGGTTGCGGCAGCGGCCTCGAGTCCGGAAGCCCCGTCCTCGGCCAGCGTTATCTGATGTCCCTCGAACTCGAGAATCTCCTTGAGTGTATTGCGGATGCTCCGCTCGTCGTCTATTATCAATACCTTCATGGCTTTTCAGAATTTTACGCAGACAAATATACAACTTTAATGCCGTAATCCATGCAAATCCCCATCACCCTCCTTCCTCAAATGCCGCCAGTGTCCTGCCGTCCCTCTACTGACCGGATACGGCATAACACCACCGCAAGAGCAAGAGAATGAAAAGGCCGCACGGGCACTTTTCAGAAATCTCTGATAATCCAATGGTTAGGAAAACAGGCCGTGGACGCTGGCGGTTTCAAACGGGACGAAAGCACGCGGCCTTCGGGCTAACATCTGACAATCAAGCAATTGCAAAAGACCCCCGTGCGGGCAGTTCAAAAAATCAGAACGAGGGCATCAGCCGCAGAGCACCCCGAAGATATAGGTCTGCCCCGTGCGGCGGCACCGGCAGCGTGTGGGAATGGGACGGTCCGGAGGAGCCTGCCGTGCAATTATTCCTCCGAAATCCATCCGTATCTGAGCGAGTTTTCGTACCTTTGTCGACTATTCGAGTTATGGAACAGTTTATAGTATCTGCCAGGAAATACAGGCCGGACACTTTCGAGTCACTTATAGGCCAGGAGAACATCGCAAGGACCCTGAAGAACTCCATCATAAGGGGCCAGCTCGCCCACGCCTACCTCTTCTGCGGACCGCGCGGAGTAGGCAAGACCACCACTGCCAGGATATTCGCAAAGTCGATCAACTGCCTCAATCCGGGGCCGGACATGGAGCCGTGCGGCAAGTGCGAGTCCTGCCTGTCATTTGCCGAAGGCCGGTCCTACTGCATCCACGAGCTGGACGCGGCCTCCAACAACTCGGTGGACGACATCCGCAACCTCACCGACATGGTCCGGATACCACCCCAGGTCGGCAAATACAGCGTCTACATCATCGACGAGGTACACATGCTGTCCTCGGCGGCCTTCAATGCATTCCTCAAGACCCTCGAGGAGCCGCCGGCCCACGCCATCTTCATCCTGGCCACCACCGAGAAGCACAAGATACTCCCGACCATCCTCTCCCGCTGCCAGACCTTCGACTTCAACCGGATCAGCGTCCCCGACATCGTGCGCAACCTGGAGAGCATCGCCTCCAAGGAAGGCATCACCATAGACAATGAGAGCCTCCACGTCATAGCAGTCAAGGCCGACGGGGCCATGAGGGACGCCCTCACGATATTTGACCAGATAGTGGCCTTCTGCGGGAAGGAAGTCCGTTACGAGGATGTCATCCGCGACCTCAACGTCCTGGACTACGAATACTATTTCAAGATAATAGACAATTCGCTTTCCGGGGACTACACCTCATCCCTCCTCCTGCTCGACGAGATCCTTTCCAAAGGATTCAATGCCCTCTACTTCGTATCAGGGCTCAGTTCCCACTTCAGGGACCTGCTTGTATGCAAGAACTCGGCCGGCTCAGCCCTGCTGTCGCTGCCGCCCTCCCTCATAGAGCGTTACCGCGAACAGGCGGCACGGTGCTCAGTCCAGTTCATCTTCTCCTCGCTCAATATTACAATGGCATGTGAGGCGTCCTACAGACAGAGCGGCAACCAACGGCTGCTCATCGAGTTCGCCCTGATGCGTCTGGCCGAGAAAGCAGCTGTTGGCCAACAGCCCCAGCCTGTATCTCCGCCGCATACCGCTGCACAGACTGCACCGGCTGCAACCGTCCAGGGACCGCAGCCAGTACCCGCTGCGCCGGCGGCCGGTCCGTCTTCCGCAACAGCCGCGACATCCGAAGCTGCCGGTCCGGCACCCCAGCCGACACCTGCCAGTGCCCAGCAGAAACCGGTCCAGCCCCAGCCTGCCGCAAAACTTCCCGGCCTGTCCATCAAGAACCTGATGTCCAAAGCTGAGAAACAGGGATCCTCCGGAGCCCCCACAGATGCAGCCGCCCTGACCGACGAACCTCTGACCTTCGAGTCCATGATGAACGCATGGCAGGACATGGCCGACATGGAGAAGTCCTCGGGCCGAAGTTCCCTGGCCACCGCCATGCTCCACCGCAGCCCCGGCATAGATATTGAGGCAGCCACCCTGACATTCTTCGTGAGCAACAGCGCACAGCAGGAATGGATCCGCGAGAAGGCCCTCATGAGGATGGAGGCGACACTGCGCAAGAAATTAAAAAACAGCAAAGTAAAAATAGACGTACAGATATACGAATCCCCCGCCGGACAGAAGGATTCCACGCCCTATATGCCGGTGGACAAAGCCAAGTTCCTGGTAGCCAAGCAGCCGGAGCTCAACGAACTGGTCAAGGACCTGGAACTGGACGTGAAATAACGTAATAATACCGACGATGAAACTCTACAGCGAGAACCTGGTTAAGAAATACGGAGCCCGCACAGTCGTAAAGGGCGTATCGATAAATGTTGAGCAAGGCGAGATCGTAGGCCTGCTCGGTCCCAACGGAGCCGGCAAGACTACGAGTTTCTACATGATAACCGGCCTGATCAAGCCCAACGACGGGCACATCTTTCTCGACGACGAGGAGATTACCGACCTTCCGATGTACCGCCGCGCCCAGAAGGGGCTGGGCTATCTGGCCCAGGAGGCATCGGTCTTCCGCAAGATGTCGGTCGAGAACAACATAATGTCCGTCATGGAATTCTCCAAGTTTTCCAAGAAAGAAAGACGCGAGCGTCTGGAATCCCTGATCGACGAGTTCGGCCTGGCAAAGGTGCGCAAGAGTTACGGTATCCAGCTCTCGGGAGGTGAGCGCAGACGCTGCGAGATCGCCAGGGCCCTGGCCATCGACCCCAAGTTCATCCTCCTGGACGAGCCCTTCGCCGGAGTCGACCCTATCGCCGTCGAGGACATCCAGCACATCATAGCCAAGCTCAAGACCAAGAATATAGGCATCATCATCACCGACCACAACGTCCACGAGACCCTGGCCATCACCGACCGCGCCTACCTCCTTTATGAGGGCAGCATCCTCGAGAGCGGTACCGCCGAGGAACTCGCCAGCAATCCCGAAGTCCGCAAGAAGTACCTCGGACAGAACTTTGAGCTTAGAAAAGCGGTGCTCAGACCCCGTGATTAGGCCTGTATATTCAAATTTTTCATATATTTGCGCACTATTTTTTCAGATTTATGGCAACAACAGCAGATTTCAAGAACGGACTGTATTTCAACTACGAAGGAAAACCAGTATCTATCATCTGGTTTCAGCATGTAAAACCCGGTAAAGGCCCCGCATTCGTGAAGACCAAGCTCCGCAACCTGGAGAACGGCAAAATCCTCGACAGGACCTTCACAGCCGGAGAGAAGATTGAGCCCATCAATGTGGAGCGCAGGCCCTACACCTATCTGTACAAGGATGATATGGGCTTCAACTTCATGCACACCGAGACTTACGAGCAGGTAAGTATCCCCGAAGAGATGGTGGAGAACGCCGACCTGATGAAGGAGGGTCAGTATGTGGAGATGATGTTCCTCGCCGATGAGGAAAAGTGCCTCACATGCGAGCTTCCCACCTACGTGGAGCTGGAAGTGACCTATACAGAGCCCGCAGTGAAGGGTGACACAGCATCGAGCAACGCACTCAAGGCCGCTACTCTGGAGACCGGCGCCGAGATTATGGTTCCCCTGTTCATCAACCAGGGTGACAAGATCCGCGTCAACACAGTGGACCGCAGCTACGGCGAGCGCGTGAAAGAGTAAACAGTAAGTGACAGCGTACTGAAACTAACCTAGGAAAAGACTGTCGAATCGGGTCTCCGGCGCAGTACCGGTCAGACCCTTTTTTTGTGGATCACGGCCAGTCCGTCGCGTACAGGGATGACTGCCGCCTCCACCCGGGAATCCGTGGAGACAGTGTGGTTGAAATCCAGGATAGCACTGGTCTGACGGTCCGCGGGAGGGGTCTCAAGACTGGTCTTGCCGCTCCATAGCACGTTGTCTGCCAATATGTAGCCTCCGGGAGCCACCTTGTCGAAAACCAGGTCATAGAATCTGTGGTACAACCGTTTGTCCGCATCGATATAGACTATGTCATATGGTCCGGGAAGAGACGGGATGATATTGAGGGCATCTCCTGCATGACAGCGGATTCTGCCGTCCGACAGCATTCCGGCCATGTCGAACGCACGGAGGAATATGTCGGTCATCTCGTCATCCTTCTCTATGGTGTCCACTGTCCCGTTATCCTGCAGCCCGCGGGCGAGGCAAAGGGTAGCATATCCGGTAAAAGTTCCTATTTCGAGTACGGCCCGCGGCCTGACCATCATGGAAAAGGCCTGAAGGAAACCACCCTGCACGCCGTCTGACAACATCCTGTAAGACTTCGTCCTCAGATGCGTCTCCCTCTCGATGAAGGCCAGTGCTTCCTTGAGCCGGTTGATGTCCATAACGGATTACGAGTAGATGAGCCTTGACATGGCATCCGGATTGAAGACCTCCTCGGCCACCTTGCGCAGGTCCTCGGCCGTGACAGCCTCCACGAGCGCGGCAGATTCGCTGTTGCTTATCACCCGACCGTAGGTCATTAGGCTTTTGCCCATGGACAGTACCTGCGCCTCCCCGTTGTCCGAGGCTATGGCCATCTGCCCCAACAACTGTTTTTTCGCCCAGTTCAGGGCACGGGTCGAGAGCAGGTCCTCACGCAGGGAGGTCAGCACACGCCCGGTCAGGGACAGGCACCGGTCCAGGTTGGAACGGTCGCAGCCGAAATATATCGTGGCAATACCGGCATCCGAATACAGACCGTAGGATGCATCCACGCTGTAGACAAGGCCGTAGCGCTCGCGCAGCAGCAGGTTGAGCCTGGAGTTCGCAACCGGACCTCCCAGAATATTGACCAGCAGACTAAGTGAAATGCGCCGGCTGTCGTAGGCAGAGTATGCCCTGGCGCCGAGAATGCAGTGCGTCTGATGATTGCGCCTGCTGACAGTGCGGACGAAGGGAGGATTGACCTTCAGCAGTTCCGGTTCACCGGCGGTTGTACCGGACGGACTGTCCGTCTCCGTCAGAGCGGCCTCCTCCTGCCACGAGTATTTTTCCAGGGACCTTTCCACCATCTCCCGCACCCTGCCTTCGTCCATATCCGCCACTGCCGTGAAATACATGTTCTCATCCCTGAACATTTTCCTATAATAGTCTGCCACGACCTCCCTGTCAGCCTTGCGGAGATATTTTGCCTTGCCCAGAACCGGCATGGACAGCGGGGTGCCTTCGAAGATTATCTCCTCGAAGTCGTCGTATATCTGCTCGGCGGGAGAGTCCCTGTATGTGTTTATCTCCTCCAGCACCACACTCCGCTCCTTGTCTATTTCCTTCTCCGGGAACGTACATCTGAAAGCTATGTCCATCAGCAGGTCCACGGCCCTGCGCAGGTCCTCCTTGAGGACAGTGGCGTGGATGACGGTTTCTTCCTTAGTGGTATAGGCGTTGAGCTCGCCTCCCAGTTTCTCGATATAGGAGTTGACTGTCCCGGCGCTGCGGGTCTCGGTACCCTTGAAGAGCAGGTGCTCGGTGAAATGGGCAAGTCCTCCCCGTCCGGCATCCTCATATCTGGTGCCGGTCCTGACATGCAGGGCGCAGTAGGCTACAGGGGACAGGCTGCGCTTGAAGGCAAATCTCATTTTTCCTCTTTGGCTGCCACTACCGTTTTGAACTCAGGGGTAATGAGCTTCGATATACGCTTGAGGTCGGATTTCAGGAATCCGGGGCCTTTCTTCTCAGAGATCCTGTGGCGTTTCCAGTAGAGAAGTTCGTAAGTATCGGCGCTGATAATCATCTTGTAGCAGTATGCCTTGCCGTAAATCTCCGAAGGTGCGACCACCAGAGACACCATGGTGCGGGGTGTACCGTCCTTCAGGGCCTGGTCGATGACGTCCTGCTCCACTTCCTCGGCACGGCCTCTGAACATGCGCTCGAATTCCTGCATGGCCGGAATGTATACGAGGTCTCCCTTGCGGAAGAGCACTTTGGTATCGCGGCTCTTCTCGAAGACCCCTGTCTGGACCGTACCGTTCCTGGATGGATAGATGCGGCCGTCGACTATCTTCTGCAGATAGTTCTGGATGATATTCATATAGGCGGGAAGGTAGGAGTAGATGCGGTCGCTGCCGTTATCCGCAGGGAAAAGCGGAAGAGATATCAGTTCCGGCATAGCGGAGATATTGCCAGCGGCCTTCTCATTCCCCTTGAGGAAGCATACGAACTCCATGACAGGGTCGTTCTCGCTGCGGTGCATCTTGTCCAGACGCATCAGGAAATAGTAATTGGTGTCGCTCTTGATCCGGTCGAACTCCTCGTAGTCGCAGAACTCGAAGGGGGAGATATTCCAGCTCTTCTCCACTGCATTCTTGAATATCAGGTCAGTCATGGAGTTGTCACCGGCGATGACGACTTTGGTCATGCGGGCCGGAAGGTCTCCGTAGTATTCTCTGCCGGATTCGACTTTCTGCTCCTCGAACTGTTTGATCTCCATATCGGGACGGCTTTCCTGGGCCGTCATATTCATGGCCGCCAGCAGGGGCAGCAGGATGGCAAATGCTTTTTTCATTTCAGTCTTCTTTAATTTTCTGCAAAAGTAGATAAAATATGTGTATTTTTGTACTCATGTCATCACCTGTTATCATAGCCGTCGACGGTTACTCTTCCACCGGCAAGAGCACATTCGCCAAAGCTATAGCGAAAGAGCTGGGCTATATCTACATAGACACCGGTGCCATGTACCGGGCCGTTACTCTTCTGGCTCTCAGAAAGGGCTGTGTATCCAAAAATAATACCATAGATGAGGCCGCGCTGCGCACAGTCCTGTCGAATCCAGGGCAGGCAGAGATAACCTTCAGGGCATCAGGACCAGGAGGGGGCAGTGAGACATGGCTGAACGGGGAAAATGTCGAGCGCGACATCCGCTCCATAGAGATTTCCAGAGTGGTGAGCCACATCGCGGCAGTACCCATGGTAAGGGAGTTCGTGGACAGGAGCCTGCATGAGATAGGGGCCGGGAAGGGAGTGGTGATGGATGGCCGGGATATCGGAACCGCTGTATTTCCGGACGCAGAAATCAAGATATTCATGACGGCCAGACCGGAAGTGAGGGCCATGAGACGGTTCGAGGAGATGCGCTCCAAGGGACAGGAGACCCCCTATGAGGAAGTTCTGAACAATATCAGGGAACGGGACTACATCGACGAGCACCGGAAGACAGCACCCCTCACACGCGCTGCCGATGCGGAACTGCTGGACAACAGCGACATGACTGTCGGAGAGCAGGTACAGTGGTTCAGGGATCTATTAAAGCGGAGGCACCTATGCGGGTTCTGATAGACAGCGGCTCAGGCTGTTGCAACGGAGTCGGCCGGGCCATCTCCACAGCCGAAAAATACCTGAGCAGCCACGAGCGGCTTTTTTCCCTGGGGGCAATAGTCCACAATGACGCGGAAATCCAGCGTCTGGCAGGCCTCGGCCTTCGGACCGTGGGCTACTCGGACCTGCCGTCCCTGCGCGGTTCCACCGTTCTCATCCGGGCGCACGGAGAGCCGCCTACGACCTATGCCCTGGCCCGCGATGCCGGGGTATCGATCATAGACTGCACGTGCCCGGTAGTCCTCGCCCTACAGAAAAAAATCGCCTCCAAATATGCGGAACTATCCTCCCTTGGAGGGCAGGTACTGATTTTCGGGAAACGCGGACACGCCGAGGTCAACGGACTGACAGGACAGACTGACGGGCACGCCGTTGTGGTGGAGGATATTGCCGACCTCGACCTGAAGCTCAGCTCCCGGGCAGTCATACCCTCCCGTCCGCTGGCGCTTTTCTCCCAGACGACAAAGGACCCCGAGGAATTCGCCGTTCTGGCCAAGAGGCTGCGGGAGGCAGCCGATGCTGCCGGCAATCCGGATGTTGAGGTTTACGACACCATCTGCCGGCACGTCTCCTCACGACACAGGGCACTCCGGGATTTCGCCGCATCATGCTCAGTCATCATCTTCGTATGCGGCCGCGAGAGTTCCAACGGCAAGGTCCTCTTCGAGCTCTGCCGGTCGGTCAATCCCCGTTCGTACAAGGTAGAGAGTGCTGACGAGATTCCTGAGAGCATCTTCAGGCCGGACGACACCGTCGGCATCTGCGGAGCCACCTCCACCACCCGCTGGCAACTCGAAAAGGTAGCTGCCGCTATCTCCGACAAGTAGATACAGATTACTTACGGGTCAGACGCGAGGCAGCCTCGCGTACAGCTTCCCGTGCCAGGAAACGGGCCGCGGCATGCTCGGATTCGCTCATGGAGTCCTTGAAGGCCGGCATATCGGCTTCTGCAAGAGGCTCAGCAGGAGGAGACTCCATCTTGAGAGGATTGATGGGCGTGCCGTTCTTCCAGATACGGAAATCCAGGTGCGGACCGGTGGAGTAGCCGGTGCTGCCCACGTAGCCGATGACCTGACCCTGACGCACCCGGTCTCCCACATTCAGTCCCTTGCCATAGCGGGACAGATGCAGATAGGCTGAAGTGTACACAGAGTTGTGCTTTATCTTCACCATATTGCCCTCAGCCCTCTTGTATCCCTTGTAGACCACCACTCCGTCACCTATGCTCATGACCTCGGTACCTGTAGGGGCTGCATAGTCTATGCCGGTATGCGAACGGACCTTACGTGTAATGGGATGCCTGCGGCTGTAGGTGAAGCCGGAGCTGATGCGGGTATAGCTGAGAGGAGCGCGGAGAAAGGCCTTGCGCATGCTCTCTCCCTTCTCGTTCCAGTAATAGTTTCCGGTGCCGTTGTCAAACCAGTAGGCCTTGAAGGAATCCCCTCCGTGCCGGAACTCGGCATAGAGCACCCGCTCCACATCCAGTATCTCTCCGTCGCACATGGTCTTCTCATACACGGCCTTGAAGGAGTCACCCTTCTGCAGGCCGAAGAAGTCGATGCTCCAGGCGTAGATGTCCGCCAGGGAGACAGCCAGCAGGGCCGGAGCTCCGGCGTCAATGATATCCTGCCACAGGGAGTACTGTATCTCCACCTCGACATAGTCCACCACCTTTGAGATATCCTTCTCAAACACCTGCACCGAAAGGGAGTCCCGCAGAGAGAATACCACATAGGACGCATTGTCCTTCTCGTAGACCACATACGCCAGCGTATCCGGCTCACCCGGAGCGTAGTAGGCGTGATAGTGGTAGCCGACCTTGATCTGACGCATGTCGAAGACCCCCTTGGACTTGGTGTCCAGGGCATAGATATCGCCCTGCGATGCCCCCAGACGGGTCATCAGAGTGGAGAAGAACTCTCCGCGACGGATGGAGCCCTCCACCTTGCGGTAACGGGAGATAGGAATATTGTACTCGTAGACTTCCTGAGCCGAATCCGCCGGAGCACATTCAGATGTCTCCTCAGCCGGACTTTCAGCGGCGGATACCGGCATTTTCTGCTCCCTCACCCTCCGCCGTTCTTCCCGAAGCTCCTGTCTTTCCTCTTTCCGGATATCTCTCTCACTGCGGTCGGGCAGAGCCCAGAAGGCAAAGATTATCAGCAAGATTACGAATTCGACGGCCAATGTCCCGACGATGCCGTACATCACACCCTTGAATAGTCTGTCCGTCAATAATTTATCCTTGAATTCACGAAGTTTCATGTAACAAAATTAGAAAATATTTTCAAATTGTGGAAAAAATTGTAATAAAGTGGAAAAATATGTAAAATCTTTTGTTAATTTTGCACCCATGACTAAGTTCGTAGGAGAATATAGGGCAAAGACCGACGACAAAGGCCGACTGGTATTTCCGTCAGCCTTCAAGTCCCTCATGGACAACACTCAGCCGTTGCGCCTGGTGGTGAAGAAGAATCTCTTCGCCCCCTGCCTCGATATTTACACCTACCAGGAATGGGAGCGCGAGTCCGAGGAAATAAAGTCCAGACTCAATTTCTTCAACCGCAATCACGCAGCCCTCTGGAGAGGCTACATGAGCGGTCGCGCAATGGTGGAGCCGGACGGCAAGCTGGGCCGCATCTCCATTCCCCGCCATCTTCTCGACAGCATAGGAGTGGAGAAGGAAGTGGTCTTCGCCGGCAACGACCATAAGATAGAACTCTGGGCCCGTGACAAATACGAGGCATCAGCCATGCCGGACGAGGAATTCACGGCGCTGGCAGAGGAAATACTGGGATAAGGAGCCACGTCAGGAAATAATGAGCGACACAACATATCACATACCGGTTATGCTCCGGGAGAGTGTGGACATTCTCGAGGTGAACCCCTGCGGTGTCTATGTCGACGCGACACTGGGCGGAGGAGGGCACAGCCGTGCCATTCTGTCCCGCCTGAGCCCTGAGGGCAGGCTCATCTGCCTGGACAGGGACCGGGATGCGATATCCAACGCGCCCCGGGACGAAAGGGTCACGGCAATCAAGACCAATTTCCGCTTCATCCATAACTACGTCCGCCTTCTGGGACACGATTATGGCGTAGACGGCATCCTGGCGGATCTGGGAGTATCCTCCCACCAGTTCGACACTCCGGAAAGGGGATTCTCCTTCCGCTTCGACGCGCCGCTGGACATGAGGATGAACGCCAGCGCCGGAGAGAGCGCCGCAGACCTGCTGAACACCTGCGACCAGGACCGCCTGGCCGACATTCTGCACATCTACGGAGAGGTGGAGAACAGCCGGAAAGTGGCCGCGCTGATCTGCTCTGCCCGCCAGAAAGGCCAGCTCCGCACCACCACCGATCTCAACACCGCTGTCCAGAACATTCTTCCGCCCGTAGCCCCGCACAAGACCCTCGCCCGCATTTACCAGGCCCTGAGAATCGAGGTCAACGGCGAGATGCGCAGTCTGGAGCATCTGCTCAAAGGCATTGCCCGCAGCCTCAAGCCCGGAGGCATTGCCGCCATTATCACCTACCACTCTCTGGAAGACCGCATGGTCAAGAATTTTTTCCGCTGCGGCAACCCCTCCGGCCGTCAGGAAACCGACATTTACGGCCGCAGATACGCCCCGTTCTCCGTGATCACCCGGAAACCAGTCCTCCCCTCCGAAGCCGAGATCTCGCAGAACACCAGGGCGCGCAGTGCCAAGCTCAGGGCTGCAAGGAAGGTAGGATTATGAAAAAAGGGCTTTTACAGAACATACTGGGAGGACAGATACTGGCAGGGGGAGCATTCTCCCGACATTGGAAATTCATCCTGTATATCTTCGCACTGGTAATTCTCTACATCAGCATCCACTTCGGCATCCGCAACACCATGCAGCGGATGATCAGCAACGAGGACACGCTGAGGAACCTGCGTTCCGAATATATGGGCAAGTACACCCGGCTGCTGTACACCGGCAAAAGGGGAGAGATAGAGCAGCTTCTGCAAGACAATTCACTTGATCTGACCGCACCCGTAAACCCGCCGGTCAGAGTAAAAATAGAGGAGGACTGATATGGAGGAGGAAGGAACAAATAAGATATTCGTCAAATTCTTCTTCGTCTACCTGTTCTTTCTGCTGATGGGCGCGCTGGCAGTGTTCGGCATCATCAAGGAACAGTTTCTGACCAAGGACCGGATCACTGTCGACGACCTCTACAAGGAGCAGGTGCTTGAGCCGGTCAGGGGCAGCATCCTGTCCTGGGACGGCAGACCCCTCGCCGTATCCATCCCGGTGTATGAGCTGCGCTGGGACTCGAAGGTAGCGGCAGACTCGGTATGGAGCAGCGGACTGGACTCCCTCGCCGAGGGCCTGGCCGGCATCTTCCGGGACAAGCCTGCCGAAGCATGGCGCAGGGAACTTTCAGCGGCCAGACGCAGCGGCAACCGCTACAAGCAGATAGGCAACAGAACGGTAGATTACGGAGAATTGAGTGAGATAGAAAGCCTGCCTATTTTCCGTCTGGGGCAGTTCGAAGGAGGCCTGATCATTATCAAGGACAGCGAGAGGGACCATCCCTACGGAAGTCTGGCCAACCGCACCATAGGCTCCATCAACGCCGTAGGGGAAGGAGCCGGCATCGAATACACTTACGATTACAGACTCAGGGGCGAGAAAGGCCATCAGACTGTCCACAGGGCTCTCGGAGGAGAGTGGCTGCCTGTCAACGGAGCTCCCTCGGTTCCGGCCGTGGACGGAGTGGACATCCGTACCACCATCGATGTCCGTATCCAGGAGGCTGCCGAGACAGAGCTGCGCCGCCAGCTGGCCATGAGCGATGTCCTGGAAGGCGGAACAGCTGTAGTCATGGACGTGGCTACCGGGGCCATACGCGGCATAGCCAACATGTACAAGCGCCGTGACGGCTCATTCGACGAATCGTACAACTACGCTACTTCCCACGCCACCGAACCCGGTTCCACCCTCAAGCTCGCGGCCCTGATGGCCATGATCGAGGACAGACACATAACCCTGGACACCGAGGTGGACGCAGGCAATGGAATATGGTACTACGGAGGAGTCAGGATAACCGACACGCATAGGGGCGGATACGGCAAACTTACAGCACTGGAGGCCTTCGAGAAGTCCTCCAACATAGCTTTTGCCAAGATGATAACCGAGTCCTACGGAGACGACCCCTCGGTCTACATCTCCCGCCTGCACAACATGAAACTGGTCGAGAAGCTCAATCTCGATATCGACGGAGAGGGCTACGCCTACATCGTCAGTCCCGGGGACAAGGACTGGTCCGTACCGTCCCTCGCCAGTCTCGGCTACGGATACGCCCTGACCCTGACCCCGCTGCATATCCTCACATTCTACAATGCAGTGGCAAACGGAGGCAAGATGATGCGTCCCTACTTCATCGAGGACTTCGAGAGGGACGGCATAGCGGTCGAGAAATTCGGTCCCTCGGTCGTAAGCGGTTCGATATGCTCCAAAAGCACGCTGGCAGATGTGCGCAAAGCCCTGCGCGGAGTGGTGGAGAACGGTACGGCCAAAATATGCAATGACCCCCGCTACGGGATAGCCGGCAAGACCGGCACGGCCAAAGTGGCTGTGAACGGGCGCTACGATGACGAGAACGGCTACCGGCAGTTCCAGGCCTCCTTCGCAGGATACTTCCCGGCAGATGACCCCAAATATTCCTGCATCGTGGTTCTTTACACCGGCAAGACGAGGGGAGACTTCTACGGAGCGACATGGGCGGCACCGGTATTCAAGCGCATAGCCGATAAGATATATGCGTCCCATCCCGAGTGGAATCCTCCTGTCTACGCCGGTGGAATGACTCCTCCGGACAACCCTTCCATTGCCTCCGGCCTGGGCGGCAGCAACGGGATGCCCGTAGACTTCCTGCCCATGAGTTCCAGGCCGTATCTCAAGGGGAAGAGCTGGGTGAGAATAGACGGGGGCAGCAACGGGGAACTGCCTGTAGTCTCCGACCTGAAAATAGAGAAAGGAATAGTCCCGGACGTCACTGACATGGGGCTCAAGGACGCCCTGTACCTGCTCGAGAATGAAGGTTACAAGGTATCGTTCAGCGGTTCAGGGAGGGTGTCCTCACAGACTCCGGCAGCAGGCACGGCCCTGGGACGCGGACAGAAAATAACACTTACGCTGAAATGACAGATACGATATGAAGCTTGAACATATATTAAAAGGTATAAAGACTGAAAGTACCGTCGGTACTCTGGATTTGGAGATATCCGACATCACCTCCGATTCCAGACAGTGCCGCCCGGGCTGCCTGTTCATCGCCATCGAGGGATTCGACAGCGACGGACACGACTATATCCTCAAGGCCGCCGATGCAGGTGCCGCCGCCGTGGTATACCAGAAACCCGAAGCCCTGGAGGGCATCACCGGCAGAGGCATGACCGCTGTCCGCGTGAAGGACTCCCGCGCCGCGACCCCCGGAATTGCCGGCAATTTTTTCTCCCATCCCAGCCGGGAGCTGCATCTGGTGGGCGTCACCGGGACCAACGGCAAGACCACCATTGCCACCCTGCTCTACCGTCTCTTCACCTCCCTCGGCTATTGCTGCGGCCTGCTCTCCACGATTGCCAACTACATCTGCGGGGAGAGATTCGAGACCACGAACACCACCCAGGATCCCGTCACCCTCAACCGGCTGATGCGGATGATGGCCGACAGAGGCTGCCAGTACTGTTTCATGGAGGTGAGCTCCCACGCCCTGCATCAGGGCCGGGTGGCGGGCCTTACTTTCCGGGGAGCCATATTCACCAACATAACCCACGACCACCTCGACTACCACAAGACATTCTCCGAATACATCCGCTGCAAGAAACTGCTCTTCGACTCCCTCGACCGCAACGCATTTGCCCTCATCAACTCGGATGACCGCAATGCTTCCGTCATGGTGCAGAACACGGCCGCAAAGGTCTACCGCTACAGCGAGGGCAGTATGGCCGAGTTCAAGGTCCGCATCGTGGAGCGCAGCCTGGAAGGCTACCTGCTGAGTCTGGACGGTACCGAGGTCTGGACCCGCTTCATCGGAGACTACAACGCCCATAACATCTGCGCAGTCTATGCTGCGGCCAGACTGCTGGGAGCCGGCAAGGAGGAGACTCTGAAGCAGATCAGCGCGATGGGGCCGGTAACCGGACGCATGGAATATATCAAGGGCAGACGCGGCATCACTGCCGTAGTCGACTACGCCCACACCCCCGACGCCCTGGAGAACGTGCTCAAGACCCTGCTGGAACTCAAGGGAGGCTCGCAGCTCATAGCCGTATTCGGCTGCGGAGGCAACCGCGACAGGACCAAGCGTCCTGAAATGGCCGCCATCGGAGCCCGCTACGCCGACCGCACGGTCATCACGTCCGACAATCCACGCTTCGAGGACCCCAACGCCATCATCGAGGACATGAAACAGGGCCTGGACGCGGAAGGCATGGCCAAGTCCCTGTTCATCACCGACAGGCGGGAAGCCATACGCACTGCCGTGATGACGGCGCCCGACGGAGCCATCATCCTCGTGGCCGGAAAAGGACATGAGGACTATCAGATAGTGAACGGAGTCAAGTCCCACTTCGACGACAAAGAAATATTAAAGGAGATAATGCTATGATATACCACCTGTTCGAACATCTCCAGCACCTCGATTTTCCGGGATCCGGCCTGCTGCAGTACATCTCGGTCCGCTCAATCCTGGCCAGCGTGACCGCCATCGCCCTGATGCTCTGCTTCGGAGGCAAGGTCATACGCAGACTCCAGAAGCTGCAGATCGGAGAGGAAATCCGAGACCTGGGGCTGGAAGGCCAGCTGGCCAAAAAGGGCACTCCCACCATGGGCGGCATCATGATACTCGGTTCTATCCTTGTGGCCGTGCTCCTCTTCGGAGACCTGACCAACATGTACATCCAGCTGCTGCTGGTCACCCTGGTATGGCTGGGCGCCCTCGGCTTCACCGACGACTACATCAAGGTCTTCAAAAAGAACAAGGAGGGAATGTCCGGGAAATACAAGATCCTCGGTCAGGTCATCCTGGCCCTGGCCGTAGGCATCATCATCTGCGTCCATGAGGACACGGTGAGCACCCTGACCACCATCCCGTTCGTGAAAAACAACGAGTTCGACTACGCCTGGCTGGCTCCCGGCAGCGGCAAGATCAAGGAGCTGCTGCAGGTAGTCATCTACGTGGCGGTCATCATATTCATCATCACGGCCATGTCCAACGCCGTCAACCTCACCGACGGCATGGACGGGCTGGCCGCCGGCATCACCGCCATAGTCGGAGCCACGCTCGGAGTCCTGGCGTATCTCTCCGGCAACGTGATCTATGCCGACTACCTCAACATCATGTACATTCCCGATTCGGGCGAGATAACAGTCTATCTCTCAGCCCTGATCGGTGCCCTGCTCGGCTTCCTGTGGTTCAACTCCTATCCTGCCCAGGTCTTCATGGGCGACACCGGCAGCCTGGCCCTCGGCGGCATCATAGGAGTGGTGGCCGTCCTCATCCGAAAGGAGCTGCTGATACCTGTGCTGTGCGGGGTATTCTTCGCGGAATCCCTCTCTGTGATAGCCCAGAGGCTCTATTTCAAATACACCAAGAAGAAATACGGGGCCGGGCGCCGCATCTTCAAGATGGCCCCCCTGCACCACCACTACCAGAAAGAAGGTGTTCCCGCCCTGATCACCAAGCCGGTCAGGGCCATTCCGGAGGCGAAGATCGTCATGCGCTTCTGGATAGTAAGCATACTGCTGGCAATAGCGACAATAATAACACTCAAAATACGTTAATCACCATGAAACGGATCGTAGCACTGGGAGGCGGCGAGAGCGGAGTCGGAGCAGCCGTCCTCGCAAAAGTCAAGGGTTTCGACACATTCCTCTCTGACAACGGCAGCATCCCGGCCGAAGGCAAGGCCACATTGGAGAAATACGGCATTCCCTACGAGGAAGGTCATCATACCCCGGAGAAAATTCTCAACGCCGACGAGATCATCAAGAGCCCCGGCATCCCTGACACCGCCCCGCTGGTCAGCGAGGCCCGGAAGGCCGGCATTCCCGTCATATCGGAGATTGAGTTCGCCGGCCGCTACGACCGGGCCAAGAAAATCTGCATTACCGGCAGCAACGGCAAGACCACGACCACATCGCTGATCTACTACATGCTGCGCAACGCGGGACTCAACGTCGGACTCGGAGGCAACATCGGCAAGAGCTACGCATACCAGGTGGCCACCGAGGACTTCGACATCTACGTCCTGGAGCTGAGCAGCTTCCAGCTCGACGGCATGTACGATTTCAAGGCGGATATCGCGATTATCCTCAACATTACCCCGGACCATCTGGACCGCTACGACCACAAGATGCAGAACTACGTCCGGGCGAAGTTCCGCATCACCCGCAACATGTCGGAGAAAGACTGCTTCATCTTCTGCGACGACGACAGTGTGACGGTCGGACACATCAACGAGATAGTGCTCAGGGCCAAGATGCTCCCCTTCTCCGAGAAACACGAGGTGGCCGAGGGAGCCTTCGCCGACGACGGGAGGATTACAGTCCGCTACGAAGGCGAGGAATGGAGCGTGCCCACAGAAGAGCTTTCACTCAAAGGCAAGCACAACATCTACAACTCCATGGCGGCTGCCATCACCGGTAAGATAATGAATATCACCAACGACATTATCCGCCGGAGCCTGGCCACATTCGAGAACATCGAGCACCGCCTCGAGAAGGTGATGAGTGTCCGCGGCGTACTCTATATCAACGATTCCAAGGCGACCAACGTCAATTCCACCTGGTACGCCCTCGAGTGCATGAACCGCCCGGTGGTATGGATAGCCGGCGGTACCGACAAGGGCAACGACTACTCCGAGATAGAGCCGCTGGTGCGCGAGAAGGTCAAGGCCCTCATCTGCATGGGCAAGGACAACCGCAAGCTGCACGACTTCTTCGGACCTATCGTCAGCACAGTCACCGACGCATCCTCAGCACAGGAAGCCGTGCGGAAAGCCTATGAACTGGCCGAGGATGGTGACGTGGTACTGCTCTCGCCCTGCTGCGCGAGCTTCGACCTGTTCAAGAACTATGAGGACCGCGGCCGTCAGTTCAAGGCCGCAGTAAGAGAATTGTAAGACAACACTATGGCAATAACAACCGACATATTCAAGGGTAAGGTGAAACTCCGGGGCGACAGGGTAATCTGGCTGCTGATACTGTTCTTCGCCATGATTTCCATGGCCGTGGTGTACTCCGCCACCAGCTCTCTGGCATACAGGAAGGCCACCACTCCATTCAACTACCTGATGGACCAGGCCGTCTACTACATCATCGGCTTCATCATCCTCCTGATATGCTACAAGATACCCTTGAAGTGGTACCGGTTTCTCTCATACGCGGCCATGGGCCTTGCCATAGCACTGCTCATAGTCCCCATCTGTCTGGGCGAGCTCAGAAGTTTCTCCCTGTTGGGAATACAGGTGCACCCGTCAGAGGTAGCCAAAGTGGCGACCGTCCTGTACCTGGCCCGCGTCATAGAGGCCTCGCCTATCGACACTTTCAAGGAATACGCCCTGAAAATCCTGATTCCGGTCGGAGCCGTCTGCGCCCTGGCCATGCTGGGAAGTATGTCCGCCGCCCTCATCATCGGCATCCTCACTCTGGTAATCCTCGTCTGCTCCGGCATCCGCAAGCAGTTCATTTTATGGACCATACCCATAGGAGTGGGGGTAGTGGCCGTCGCATTCGCCATCAGCGTAATCAGCGGAGGCAAGGTATTCTCACGCTTCAGCACCTTCGGAGAGCGCATCGAAAGGCACTTCTCGGGAAACGATACTGCGGAAATGAGCGCGGCCGAACTGGCGGAATTCAACGAGATGACGTTCCAGTCCGACCAGGCCCGGGAGGCCATACAGCTCGGCGGCATATTCGGACGTGGTCCGGGCAACAGCATCAAGCGCGACATCCTGCCCAACGCCTACGACGACTACATCTACTCGATCATCATAGAGGAATACGGTCTGATCGGCGGCCTGGCTGTCATCGTACTGTATCTGTGGTTCTTCTACCGGTGCATGAAGATAGCCCGGGCATGCACCCGCAAGTTCTCGATCCTGACAGTCCTGGGGCTGTCAACACTCATCATCATGCAGGCCTTCCTGCACATCTTCGTCAACATCGGCATCCTGCCCGTCACCGGTCAGACCCTGCCGATGATCAGCCGCGGAGGCTCGGCCCTGGTCATCATGAGCTGCGCCTTCGGCATCATACTGTCCGTCAACAGGACTATCGAAATCAAAGACTTGAAACTTAAAGCCGAAAAGGAGGAAACACCATGCAGCACAGAATCATAATCAGCGGAGGCGGTACGGGAGGCCACATCTTCCCCGCCCTCTCGATAGCGGAGGCTATCAGGAAAATAGAGCCTGAGGCAGACATTCTCTTCGTGGGAGCCGAAGGCAAGATGGAAATGGAACGGGTCCCCGCGGCCGGATACCGCATCATCGGCCTGCCCGTAGCGGGTCTCCAGAGAAACCTGTCAGCATCCAACCTGGCACTGCCGGCAAAAGTCATACGGAGCCTGCGCAAGGCCGGAGAGATCATCCGCAGCTTCAAGCCGGACGTGGTAGTGGGCGTGGGAGGGTATGCCAGCGCCCCCATGCTGTGGAAAGCCGCTTCCAAGGGTATCCCCACCCTGATTCAGGAACAGAACTCCTACGCCGGCCTTACCAACAAGATACTCAGCCGCAGGGCACGGAAGATATGTACCGCCTATCCAGGTATGGAAAGATTCTTCCCTGCCGCCAAAATCATACTCACCGGCAATCCCATCCGGGACAATATGCGGCCGTCCACCCCTGAGGAAAAGGCCGAGGGACAGCGTTTCTTCAGCCTCGACCCCACCCTTCCAACCGTCCTGATGGTAGGAGGCAGCGGCGGGTGCGGCACCTTCAATTCCGTAATGAGAGTGGCCTGCCGCACCAACGGAGGAGCCTTCCCTTACCAGATTATCTGGCAGAGCGGCAAGGGCTACTCGGGACAGGTCCGGGAAATGTTCTCCAGGCTCGGAGGGGTAAGTCAGAACAACAACGGAGTGCACATCTGGGGCAATATCCGCAACTGCGACTTTATCAGCAGGATGGACCTGGCGTTCGCAGCTGCTGACATAGTTGTTTCCAGAGCCGGAGCCGGTACCATTTCGGAGCTGTGCGCCATAGGCAAGGCCACCATCTTCGTGCCCTCTCCCAATGTTGCCGAAGACCACCAGACCCACAACGCCATGTCCCTGGTGGACGTGGACGCCGCCGCCATGGTCTGCGACAGCCGTGCCTCGACCGACCTTTTCCCGGCCATTGAGGAACTCCTGAAAGACAGTGAGCGGCGCTCCGTTCTCGAGGACAACATTCTGAAAATGGCCCGCCCCCACGCAGCGGAGGATATTGCGCGTGAAGTCCTGAAACTTATAGACGAGAGTAAACATGAAGACATACAATAACATCTACCTTATCGGTATCGGCGGCATCGGCATGAGCGCCCTCGCCCGCTGGTACCATCACTCCGGCTGCAGGGTCAGCGGCTACGACCGCACACCCTCTCCCGTCACCAAGGCACTGGAGGAGGAGGGCATACCGATTCATTTCGAGGACAATGCCTCCCTCCTGCCCCCTTCGCAGGAGGACACCCTGGTCATCTACACCCCGGCCATCCCTGCGGAAATGGGAGAGCTGACCTACGCCCGCAGCCACGGTTACCGCACCGTCAAGCGCTCGGAGGCCCTTGAGGAGATCACAGACGGACACCGCTGCCTGGCAGTAGCCGGCACCCACGGAAAAACTACGACCAGCACCATGCTGGCCCACATCCTCACAGTCTCGGGAGAAGGCTGCACCGCCTTCCTCGGAGGCATTTCCCGCAACTACGGCTCCAACCTCCTGCTCTCCGACAGCGGGCTGATGGTCGCCGAGGCCGATGAGTTCGACCGCTCCTTCCTGCGGCTGCATCCCGAAGGTGCCGTAGTCACGGCCATGGACGCAGACCACATGGACATATACAGGGACATCGACGACCTCCGGGGAGCCTTCGTCCAGTTCGGCCGTCAGTGCTCCGACATCCTGGTAGTGAAGAAAGGGCTGGAGGAATATTTCCGCAACGGAGATCTCCGCGCCAGGATATGGACCTACGGCGAGGGAGGAGACTTCAGCGCCTCGGACATTGTCTCCGACGGACAGGGCACAATGCATTTTACCCTCAACACCCCTGACGGAAAGATAGAGCGCTGCAGGGCCGGAGTGCCGGGGAAAGTCTACATTGAGAATGCGACTGCCGCAGCCGCCCTGGCCCTGCTGCACGGAACTTCCGCGGAGAGTGTCAGGGAAGGCATCGCCTCCTTCCGGGGAGTGGCCCGCCGCTTCGACATCCGGCTCAACGTACCCGGACACACCTATATTGACGACTACGCCCACCATCCCGCCGAACTGGCCGCCACCATAGCCTCCATCCGCCAGGTATGGCCCGGAAGGAAGATCTGCGGCATATTCCAGCCTCACCTCTTCACCCGTACCCGGGATTTCCACCGGGAGTTCGGAGAGAGCCTGAGTCTGCTGGATTCCCTGCTGCTGCTGCCCGTTTACCCTGCGAGGGAAGAGCCCCTGCCCGGAGTGTCCTCCAGTCTCATTTACGAATATTGCACCCTGAAGGACAAACGGATAATCCAGAAGAAGGAAGTGCTGGAAGAGGTTGCCTCACGGGACATAGACATACTGGTCACCTTCGGAGCCGGGGACATCGACCGCCTAGTCCAGCCCATAGAAAACCTGCTCAGAGAGAAATATGCTTAAAAAGACCGTCACATACTGCCTTGCCGCCCTGGCCGTCCTGCTCTTCTGCGGGTATTTCGCAGCGGCCTCCTTCCTGTCAGCCAGAGGAAGGCAGGGAGAACTGTGCACGGGCATCGCCGTAAGAATCCTCGACAGCGCGTCAAACCGCTTCGTTTCCCCCGCCGAGATAGAGGCCATCATCACTTCTTCGGACGTCAATCCCGTAGGCAAGCCACGGGAGGAAGCCAGGCTGACCGGCATAGAGGACCTGCTGGAGAGCCGCAGCGCCATCCGCCACAGCGATGTATCGATTTCCAGGGACGGCATACTGCGGGTAAGCATCACCCAGCGCAGGCCACTGCTGAGAATACAGAGCGCCAGCGGAGCTTTCTACATCGACGACACGGGGTACATCTTCCCGTGGGTCAGCACATTCACCTCGTATGTCCCGGTGGTATCAGGGAACATTCCGGTGAAACTTGAAGAAGGCTACAGAGGGGTTCCGGACCAGGAGGACCGCGGCTGGGTGGACGGAATCACCGAACTTGCCCACTATCTGGACCGCCATCCGGTATGGAACTCCCAGATACAGCAGATCAATGTGGAGAAGAACGGGGACATAGTCTTCTACACCGCCGTAGGCGATCAGAAGATAATTTTTGGATCAACAGACAATATTGATTATAAATTTGCAAAACTCAGGACATTCTACCGCCAGATCGTTCCCGTCTACGGCTGGGAGCGGTATTCGGCGGTCAACCTCAAGTTTTCGGACCAGATAGTCTGCACTCTGAGGGACAGAACTGAAATCAAAAAAAGTATAAAGATATGAACAGCAGATACGTTACAGCCATAGACATAGGGACTTCCAAACTGGCCGCCATCGTCGGGGAGAAAACCTCTACCGGCATCAAGATCATCGGCTACAGCGAGGCCCCCATACCCGCCAACGGAGTACGCCGGAGCGAGATCATGAATCCCAAGAACGTCATCTCCGTCATCAAGACCACCATGCAGAAAGTCCTGGAGCAGGTACACTCCCTGCCGGATACCGAGCACTACAGCGTCCGGGACGTTTTCGTCAACATCTCCGGCCAGAGCCTCAGATGCTGCACCGAGAACCTGCGCCGCAACCGCCAGGACCCCGACTCGATGATCAGCACCGAAGAGGTGGCCTCCATGCTGAATGAGATGTATCTGACCAAAGTCGATCCATCTGAGAACATAATGTACGTAGTGCCGCAGTACTACAACGTGGATGAGTTCATCGACGTAGGCGATCCAGTGGGAATGATCGGCAAGGAAATCAGCGGCGACTACCGCCTCTTCGTAGGAGGAGCAGGCACGGTAAAGAAATGCGGGCAGACCATCTCCATGAGCGGACTGTCTACACGGAAGCTGATCCTGTCCCCGGTCGCCGCCGCTTCCGCCCTGCTCACTGAAGATGAGAAAGAGCTGGGAGCAGTTCTGATAGACATAGGGGCCGGAACTACGGATGTGCTCATCTTCCAGGGCAACATCATCCGCCATGCCGCAGTCATACCCTTCGCCGGCAACAGCATCAGCGAGGATGTCAGTCAGGTCTGCGGCGTATCCCTGCGCAACGCCGAACTGATGAAAATCCAGCACGGCTCCTGCGTAAGCGAATATGCACCGGAGAACAAGATAATCTCCATAAGGGACAAGAACAGCATACCTGTCAAGGATGTACCCTTCAAGCTCCTCTTCCAGGCCATCGAGGCCCGTACCTGCGAGATACTCGCGACAGTGCGCAGAATAGTGGAGGAGTCCGGCTACAAGGACCGGATCCGCAGCGGTGCCGTCATAACCGGAGGAACAGCCGGTCTTAACCATATCCAGATTCTGGCCCGCAGTATTCTCGGCATGGACGTCCGCATCGGACTGCCGGACAGCAATACTGTCATCGGCAATTCTGCAGAAGAGGTGTTCCGTCCGGAGGCATCTGTAGCCGTAGGTCTGGTCATCAAGGGTTTCGAATACGAAGAGACCTTGCCGGAATCTGCCCGTCAGAGTACGGCAACGCCACAGCCGGAGGAGAACGCCACCCTCTTCGGGGCTCCCGCTCCAGAGGAGACAGCCGGACACGGTGAGACGAGTCATTCCAATAGCGGCCAGAAACCTCCAAAGCCCCCCAAACAGCCCAAAAAACCATTTTCCGAACGCATCAAGGGTCTGTTCGACTCCACAGATGACGATGCATAACGTATAACAATCCAGAATCATGACAGTTACAGACTTCATACCCGAGGGCATACTCGACAATATGTCCAACATCAAGATAATAGGAGTGGGCGGATGCGGATGCAACGCCGTAACCCGCCTCTACAACGAAGGTATCAAGGACGTGGAATACCTGATCTGCAATACGGACAGGAAAAACCTCATGGCATCTCCCGTCCCGGACAAGATACAGCTGGGCTCCGCCCTTACCAGCGGACTTGGAACAGGAATGGACCCTGAAAAGGGACGCAACGCTGCTCTCGAATCCCTGGAAGAGATCAAAAAGTACATAGGGGACAATATAAAGGTGGTATTCATCACTGCCGGCATGGGCGGAGGAACAGGCACAGGAGCAGCGCCGGTAATAGCCAAAGCCGCCAAGGAAGCGGGACTTCTTACCCTGGGAATTGTCACCTACCCGACCAACAACGAAGGCCTGGAGTTTCTTCAGAAAGCATACGAAGGAATCGAGGAACTGAGCAGATACACTGACTCGATAACCATAGTGGACAATCAGAAAATGTATGACTACTATGGAGACCTCACCATACAGGAGGCCTACAAGAAAGCCGACGACATACTCAGTACTGCCGTCAAGGGCATATCCGAAATCATTACCAGCACCGGATTCATCGGTGTGGACCTGAACGACGTGAAGGTAGTGATGCGCGACAGCGGCATGGCACTTGTCGGGACGGGCCGCGCCTCAGGTGAGAACAGGGCGAGGGAAGCCGTCGAGAAAGCCCTGACCTCCCCCCTGCTCAAGGACTTCGATCTCAATACCGCCAAAAATCTGCTTATCAACATAGTGTACAACAACAACTCCTCCCTGCTGGCTGCCGAGGACACACTCATCCTGGATCTTATCCGTGAAAGCACAGGGGGTGGCGTGATAAAGCAGAAACGCGGCCTTACTGTAGACAACAGCCTTGAGGAAGGAGAGATATCCGTCACCATTCTGGCCACCGGATTCAAGGTGAACAACACTCCACCGGCCCGGACCCGCAGCTACAGCAACGCCGATACCGTAGAACTCATCGACAGCACTGCCGACGGGAGCGGCACCATAACCCTGTCCACCGGCATTACCGGAGACTTCCAGGAAGGCAGCATACGCGAGCTGGACACCAGGAATATCTTCTCGTACGGACCTGACTGCAATATCTCCGACATGGAGAACGAAACAGCCCTGGCCCGACGCGAAAGACTCAGAAAGGAAGGGAAGATCTGAGGGGCAGCCTAGTCCACCATCAGCATGGCGTCACCGTACATACCGAACTGATAGCCCTCCTTCAGGGCCTCGCGGTATGCTCGCATGACGTTGTCATAACCGCCGAAAGAGCAGGCTGACATCAGCATGGTGGAGTTGGGAAGATGGAAGTTCGTCACCACTGCGTCGGGTATGGAGAACTTATAGGGAGGGAATATGAACTTGTTGGTCCAGCCGTCAAAGGGCTTGAGCTGACATGTGGTGGTCACGGGGGTCTCGATGGCTCTTACCACAGTAGCCCCTACCGCGAATACCTTATGACCGGCAGCCTTGGCGGCATTCACTGCATCCGCTGTCTCCTCCGGGATAATCATCCTCTCGGAGTCAATCTTATGCTTGGACAGGTCCTCGACATCCACATTGCGGAAGTGTCCCAGTCCCATGTGCAGGGTGATGAAACGGGCCTCGACGCCCTTGATTTCCATCCTCTTGAAGACCTCCCTGCTGAAATGCAGACCTGCCGCAGGAGAAGCCACCGCTCCCTCCTGGGAAGCATATATGGTCTGAAAGCGTTCTATGTCGAAAGGCTCGGAGAAGATAAACGGACCGGACTGCTTCACCGACGGCAGTCCGTCCCTTTCGCGCTGCGCCTGCCTTGCTATATACACATACTCGGGCACCGGTATCTCACCCATGGAATACAGGGTGGACTTGAACTCCTCGTAAGAGCCGTCAAAAAGGAAACGCAGGGTCCTGCCCCTTGAGGTGGTATTGTCGATCACCTCGGCCACCAAGGAGTCGTTCTCACCGAAATAGAGCTTGTTGCCTATACGGATCTTGCGGGCGGGATCCACCAGCACGTCCCACAGGCGCTGATCCCTGTTCAGCTCCCGCAGCAGGAAGACCACAATCTCCGCCCCGGTCTTCTCCTTGTTGCCTTTCAGACGGGCCGGAAAGACTTTGGTGTCATTGAAGACGAACACGTCTCCCTCGTCGCAGTAGTTGATGATGTCCTTGAATATCTTATGCTCTATGTCTCCGGTAGAACGGTGGAGAACCAGCATCCGGCACTCATCCCTGTACTCCGAGGGATAGGGCGCGATGTTTTTCCTGTAATCCAGGTCGAAGCTAAATTGCGAAAGTTTCATACTATAATATTTACGGCTCACGCCGGTAAAAGTTTCAAAATCTTCCCTGAAAATCATCCATTGTCAGAGCGTTTTCTATCAGAAAGCCACCTGAGGCGGTCCTCACCAGACCGGACAGATGGGCACCGCTGCCCAGCGCCACGCCCAGGTCACGGGCAAAGGCCCGGATATAGGTCCCCTTGCTGCACTGCACCGCCACCTTCAGCACCGGCGGAGTGTATTCTATGATCCGCGTCCCGTAAATATGGATCCTGGCAGCCTTCAGCTCCACTTCCTCCCCCTGACGGGCCATCTCATAGGCCCTGACACCGTCCACGTACTTGGCGGAGTACACGGGAGGCAGCTGCATCTGTTCCCCTTCCATGGACTTGAGCGCCCCGGCTATGGCATCCAGGGTGATATGCTCCCAGGGATAATAGGCATCCACCCCGTGTTCCATGTCGAAGGATGGAGTCGTCGCCCCGAATGTCACCTCGGCGATGTACTCCTTGCGCTCCGCCTGCAGGGCCTCGGACACCTTGGTCGCCTTACCCACGCAGACCAGCAGCACGCCGGTGGCAAGAGGGTCCAGAGTCCCGGCATGTCCCACCTTCACATTGTTCTGATGATACAGCTTCTTGAGCGAGAACTTGATCTTGCGCACCGCATCTGCGGAAGTCCATCTGTAGGGCTTGTCGAGAACCATGACGTAGCCCTCCGGATACAGTTCCGGAGAAAGGGATGTCCCGGCAGGAGTATTCCTGTCTATGACCGCGTACATTACCTGCAGGGGATTTTCTCCACTCTTCTCTGGTGACGGCCTCCCTCGAAGGAACTCTCCAGGAACTTCCGGACAATTTTCTCGGCGAGGTCCACGGAGATGAAGCGGGCGGGAAGCGAAAGGATATTGGCATCATTGTGCTGACGGGCCAGGGCGGCCAGTTCCTCGTTCCAGCACAATGCGGCCCTGATACCCTGATGCTTGTTCAGAGTCATGCTTATGCCGTTGCCGGAACCGCAGAGGGCGATACCGAGGTCCACCTCTCCCTTCTCGACACTTGCGGCCAGCGGATGGGCTACATCCGGATAGTCCATACTCTCTGACGAGTGAGTTCCGAAATCCTTAACTTCATGACCCATAGAGGTCAGATATTTCTTCAGGGCTTCCTTCATCTCGAAGCCGGCATGGTCTGATGCGATTCCTAACAGCATAGCGACATTTGTATTTAGCGGCCGCAAAATTAGAAAATTTGAGTATATTTGCAGACAAAATTTTAAGAAAATGAACAACAAAGGCAGGGTACTCGTAACCGGAGCCGCAGGATACATCGGCTCCCACACAGTTGTCGAACTGGTAAACGCCGGATACGAAGTCGTAGGCGTGGATAATTTCTCCAACTCTTCTCCCGAGATGCTCAAGGGCATAGAGCAGATAACAGGCAGGCCCCTTCCCTTCATGGAACTGGACTGCAGCGACAAGGCTCAGTTCGCACAGGTCTTCGAGAAATATCCCGACATTGCCGCAGCGATTCATTTCGCAGCCCACAAGGCTGTAGGCGAAAGTGTCCAGCAGCCACTCAAGTATTTTGAGAACAATCTCCGTTCTCTCCTCTACCTCATAGAGCTGTCCACCTGCGACGGACGTCAGCGAGGCATCGTATTCTCATCCTCCTGCACCGTCTACGGAGAGCCCGACCCCGAGAACCTGCCTATCAGCGAGAGCGCACCGGTCAAGCCGGCCACCTCTCCCTACGGCCGCACCAAGCAGATGTGCGAGGAGATTCTCCGCGACTGCGTGACAGCCTATCCTTCCCTGAAAGTCATAGCCCTCAGATATTTCAACCCCATCGGAGCCCATCCTTCAGCCCTCATCGGAGAGATGCCCGTAGGCGTACCCCAGAACCTGGTGCCCTACATCACCCAGACGGCAGCCGGCATCCGCAAGGAGCTCAAGATATTCGGCGACGACTACCCCACCCCTGACGGCACCTGCATCCGTGACTACATATACGTCGTAGACCTGGCCAAGGCCCATGTGGCTGCGGTAGACAGAATGCTCGGCGTAGCCGGCTCAGACCGTTACGAGATCTTCAACCTCGGCACCGGCACTGGACTCTCCGTCCTCGAGCTGGTCAACCATTTCATCTCCGCCACCGGAGTCAACCTGCCCTACAGTTTCGCTCCCCGCCGCGCCGGAGACATCATCAAGGTGTGGGCAGACCCCAAGAAGGCCAATGAGGTACTCGGATGGAAGGCAGACACCCCCATTGACGACGTCCTCCGCTCAGCATGGAAATGGGAGAAAAAAGTCAGGGGCATTAAGTAATCCGGAATCCGGATGGGCCGCAGCATAGAAAAGGATGTCCTGGAACTGCTCACCAAGGAAAACGAGCGGTACCGTCTCGAACGCCTCGGACTCTTCCGGGACGTAAGGGAGGAGGCCGCCGCGCTCGCAGCCAAGTTCCCTCCACTGGAGGACGAGACGTTCTATGACTGGAAAAACCGCTGCTTGAGAGAATTCTACAGGGAGAAAGGATTCAGCACATTCTGCCGGAACAATGTCCGCAATCCTCAGTTCGAGGCCGTAACGGCATCCCTCCTGAAAATGTACCTGCGCAGGATGTTCGAGAGCTCGGAGCGCACGGAAACGGACCGCTATCTGGCTCCTGACTCCGACACTGTCTCCTACGCCCTCGAGCCTGAGCACTTTCAGGAACTGTACACCCTCAGTTTCTCCCAGATGCCGTCTTTTGGCAATACCAGGGAACTGGACAGCTACTGCAGAGGGCTGGCCGCCGACAATTTCCCCGTGGACGAGCCCCGCATCATCGACGGCATGAAGGACAACAAGGGATTCTACTGGGAAAAATTCTACCTCAAGCTCAAGCCCATCACAGCTGCCTTCTGCTACCAGATGTCAGGACTGGCAGGGGACAACAACATCCACGACATCTGGAGTGACACCTGTATCTCGGTCAACCGCGCAGTAGTGGAACGGCGTCTCAAGGAGCCGGTGGACTCGAAGGCCGTAATATCCTATTCGGTAGGAGTTCTGAAGAACAAGAACAAGGAGATTGCACGCAGCAGGGCCAAGGCCCCCACAGATATAGATCTCATTCAGTACAGGCTCACTTCAGAGGATGAGGAAAAATATTTCAACAATCCCGTCACAAAACCTGAAAATTTTCCGTCACACGCGGGGAGCCTTTCCAGTTATATCGACTTTTCGGACAAGGACTCTGTCCAAGGGTATTTTGTCGTCATATTATATAATAAGGAGCACCCGCTCCACGACGAACTGGTCAAGGGCTATGAGGACAAGGTTCAGAGGATGTTCGAGCACTATATTGACGGACTTTCGTATGAGGAGATAGTCGCAAGGCATTTCGGTGACATGAAGGGGAAAGAGCTGGTAAAGGAATGCGCCAGAGTCAGACAGGAGATAAAAAGGCTTAAGACCAGCCTGTACGACAGGTATAAGAAAATGATTGAGAAATACAGATGAGCGGACATATAGACATAAGGACACTTTCGGATTACTTCCTGAACCGGCTCACCTCAGAAGAGGAGACCGCTGTTCAGGAACATCTTTCTGTATGTGCCGAATGCAGGGCCAGGCTGGAAGCCATGCGCCGTCTGCAGCGGGGGATGTTCGGGGAAGAGGAGACCAGCGTGGAACGCCTCCCTGTATTCTTCCGGATTGTCCGTTCAGGATGGACCAAGGCCGCCGCGGCCGTCATCATTGCCTGCGGCATCGGCATATTCACCTACGATACAGTCCGCAACAGAAGCAACGTGCTGGAGCAGCATCAGATTCAGGACGTCCGCAACATTGAGAACGAAGTCTTCGCAATAGACACCTTCGACACCGAGGATTCTCTTTACTATCAGGAGAAATACGGAGACGACTTCCTCAACGGCAAATGATTTTATAAATCTTCAAAAAATTAAAAACGGATATTTCTTGTCCGTTTTTTTTATTTTACCGCCAGTCCACCCTGCTTTCCATATCTTCGCTGCATGGAATACGACGAAACAGTTTACGCCTGTGCCATCAACAGGGTCTTCAACTATAACTGCCGGGATGCCCGGATGCTGACAGAGCGCTTCTCCTCGCCAGGGGAGATTTTTGCCATTGCCGGGAAAGAGCTGCGGGGCCTGCTCCAGGACAACGGACGCTATAGCGACGCCCTGTCAGACCCCAGCACGCTTAAAGCGGCCGAAGAGGAAGTACGGTGGGCAAGAGAGAGGGGCGTAGGAATAATCTACATCCGGGACCAGGAATACCCGCGGCGCCTCAGAGAATGTCCCGACGCGCCTGTTATTCTCTTCTATAAAGGAACTTGCAGCCTCAACCCATCCAGAGCAGTGGCCATTGTCGGCACTAGGAAAGCCACTCCATACGGCCTGAGGCAGAGCCGCCTGATAGTAGAGGACCTGGCTGCTCTCCGCGACAGGCCCATCGTCATCAGCGGTCTGGCATACGGCATAGACATCTCTGCACACCTGGCGGCCCTGGAATTCGGACTCGATACTATTGCCGTCCTGCCTACCGGTATCGACAGCATCTACCCTCCGCCTCACCGTGGACACGCGGCAAGAATTACCCGCGCCGGTGCTGTCGTGACGGATTTCCCCAAAGGCTCCTCCCCCATGGCAGCAACCTTCCTCCGGCGCAACCGCATCATAGCCGGCATGTCCGACGCCGTAGTACTGGTCGAATCAGCCGAAAAGGGCGGAGGGCTCATTACCGCCCGTACAGCCTTCTCCTATTCCAGGGAAGTCCTGGCCCTGCCCGGACGTGTGGGAGACCGTTGGTCAGAGGGCTGCAACCGTCTGATCGAATCCAACTGCGCGGGCCTGATATCATCCCCGGGCAGTGTCGCGTCCGCTATGGGATGGACGGACAGGGCCGCAGAAAGCAGGAAAAATATTTTTCAAAAACTTTTCGACAGCAGCGACTACATCCAACGGAATATCTTATTAACTTTATCGGCTGATTCGGCCGTAGAGCGGAACGACCTGATCCGGAAAAGCGGAGCCGATCCGGCCCTGGTGCTGGACAGGCTGACCCGACTGGAACTGGACGGCATAATAGGTTCCGACATATTCGGCCGCTATATATTAAAGGTACAATGATAGATACTCACTCACACCTCTACGACGAGGCATTCAAGAATGATTTCCGGCAGGCTCTGGAAAGGGCCGTTGCCGCAGGAGTGGAGCATCTGATCTTTCCAGGCATCGACTCGTCCGTACACGGAAGGATGGTGGAGTGCGCAGCAGCAGCCGGAGGAAGAGCAAGCGTGGCCGTAGGACTTCACCCCACGTCCGTCGGAGAGAACTGGAAGCAGGAACTGGACTTCGTAGAGGCAAGACTGGCAGAGGGCGGATGGGTCGCCATAGGAGAGATAGGCCTGGACAGACACTGGTCGGACACGTATATCCGGGAACAGGTGGAGGTGTTCCGGCAGCAGATGATCTGGGCAGCAGAGGCCGGCCTGCCTGTCATCATACATGTGCGCGACGCACACGATACGGTATTCGAGGTGCTGGACGGACTGGCCGAGACCGGCATAAGCATGAAAGGAGTCTTTCACGCCTTTTCGGGCAGCATAGAGACATACCGCAGGATACGCAGATACGGGGATTTCCGCATAGGCATAGGCGGTGTGGTCACATATAAGAATGCCGGCATAGCCTCCACGGTACAGGAGATACCGCTCGGGGAGATTCTCCTGGAGACCGACTCTCCGTGGCTGACGCCGGTACCGCACAGAGGACACCGCAACGAGTCCTCCTACCTGCGGCTGATAGCGGAGAAGATCGCCATGCTGCAGGGCATCCCCGTGGAGACCGTCGATGCGGTCACCTCCAAAGGGGCCAGAGAATTGTTTAACCTGACAACCACAGCATAATGCAGAACAAGACATCCATTCTACTCGTGTACACCGGAGGCACCATAGGCATGAAACAGGATCCGGTATCGTTCGACCTCAGACCGTTCGATTTCTCCCAGATACTGGAAGAGGTCCCTGAGCTCAAGAAATTCGGCTACAGGATCGACACATACTCCTTCGACCCCGTCATCGACTCTTCCGACGTGGACATTGAGTTCTGGAAAAGACTCACCCGCCTCGTCGAGGACAATTACAGCAAGTACGACGGCTTCGTCATCCTGCACGGCACCGACACGATGTCCTTCTCGGCATCGGCCCTGAGCTTCATGCTGGGGGACATCGCCAAACCGGTAGTCTTCACAGGCAGCCAGCTGCCTATCGGCATGCTGCGCACGGACGGAAAGGAGAACCTCATATCATCGATTGAGATCGCCGCATCCAAGGACTCATGCGGCCGGCCCATGGTTCCCGAGGTCTGCATCTACTTCGAGAGCCAGCTCTACAGGGGCAACCGCACCACCAAATACACCGCCGAGAACTTCCGGGCCTTCCGGTCCGCCAACTACCCCGTACTGGCCGAAGTCGGCATACACATCAAGTTCAACACCGCCTTCATCCGCTACCCGGCCGACTGGGAACAGCCGCTGCACCCCTCATACGACCTGGATCCGTCCGTACTTATTATAAAGGTAATTCCAGGGATGAAAAGAGAAGTTCTCGACTGCCTTGTATCCACACCCGGCATCAGGGCCATCATACTGGAAACTTACGGCTCCGGAAACGCGCCTTCCGGCAAATGGTTCACTGACTGCATAAAGAAAGCCGTCGACCGCGGAGTAATCGTCCTCAATATCACCCAATGCCAGGCCGGCAGGGTCGACATGGACACCTACTCGACCGGAAAATCGCTGAAAAATATCGGAGTCGTCGGAGGTGGAGACTGCACCACGGAAGCCGCAGTGGCCAAGTTATTTTTTTTACTAGGCCAATACGCTGATAATAAGGATATTGTTTATTTTCTTGAAAAAAATATGCGCGGAGAACTCACTGAAATGTAGATTTTATGAAAAATAATTTCTAATTTTGGCGGTGTTTTTAACGGAGAGGTGGCCGAGTGGTCGAAGGCGCGCGCCTGGAAAGTGCGTAAACTCCAAAAGGGTTTCGCGGGTTCGAATCCCGCCCTCTCCGCAAATTAGCTGATTGAAAAAACTCATTAAAAACTTGTTTAATAACTAATCAAAAATTGTATGAAAAAAATCTTCATGTTTTTGGCAGTTATGGGTCTCATGACTTTCACTGCACAATACGCATCTGCGCAGGACGGAGACTCTCTCACCACTGCTGATTCATCCGAACTGGTAGCCTTCGAGCCCGTTGACGAGGCTGCCGCAGAGGAGGCTCCCGCTGAGGCTCCCATGCATCAGGAAATCAAGAGGCTCTTCATCGAGGGTGGCGCCGGCTTCATGGCCACCATCATCGCCTGCCTCGTATTCGGTCTTGCCGTTGCCATCGAGAGGATTATTTACCTGAACTTGGCCAGCACCAACACCGAGAAGCTTCTCAAGAAAGTTGAGGACGCTCTGAACAACGGTGGTGTAGAAGCAGCTAAGGACGTTTGCCGCAACACCCGCGGTCCTGTTGCATCCATCTTCTATCAGGGTCTGCTCCGCTACGACAAGGGAGTAGAGGAAGTTGAGAAATCCATCACATCCTACGGCTCTGTTCAGATGGGACAGCTTGAGGGCGGTCTCTCCTGGGTTACCCTCTTCATCGCTATCGCACCTATGCTCGGATTTATGGGAACTGTGATCGGTATGATTCAGGCATTCGACGAGATTCAGAGAGCAGGTGACATCAGCCCGACCCTCGTTGCAGGAGGTATGAAAGTCGCTCTGATTACCACCGTCGGCGGTCTTATCGTCGCCATCATTCTCCAGATACTTTACAACTATCTTATCGCCAAGGTTGACGGCATCGTCCTCTCCATGGAAGACGCTTCCATCTCCCTCGTGGATATGATCGTAAAATATCAGAACAAGTAATTTAACAATCTCATGACTAGCAAATTCACAAAAATATTAGAGATCTGTCTGCTGGTACTCTCTCTGGTAGGTCTGGTTGCATTCTTCATCTACAATGCGAACACCGGACTCTACACAGTAGCAAACGAGGCCGAGGCACTTGCCACCACCGGCATGCTCGATGTAGTGCTCTTCTGGGCATACGCGCTGGTTATCGCAGCCATCGTGCTTGTAGTGGTACTCTCGCTCATCAATATGGCGGGAAACAAGAAGTCCCTCAAGAAGACAGGTTTTCTACTGCTGATAGCCGTTGTGCTCATCGGCCTTTCCTACCTGCTGGCAAGCGGTGACCCCATCGCTGTCAACATGGAAGTACAGCCTACACATGCTACCCTGAAAATGACCGACACACTGCTCAACCTGAGTTATGCACTGGTTGTTATCGCATTACTTGCTTTAGTATGGGGCAGCGTAAGAAATCTTATTAAAAATAGAGGTTAATCAATTATGGCATCTAAGAAAACACCTGAAATAAACGGAGGTTCCATGGCGGACATCTCGTTCCTCATGCTGATCTTCTTCCTGATGGTGAGTACGATGGACCCCGAAACAGGTCTGGCCCGCCGTCTCCCCCCTATGCCTCCCGAGAACGCTCAGCTGGAGGACTTGAAGGTGAACCGTCGAAACATGCTCGACGTGAAGATCAACTCCAGGAACGGCGTTATGGCAGGCGGACAAGTTATTCTTTCGGATGCACAGCTTGAAGAGATTATTATTGAGTTCCTCACTAATCCCAATGACCGTTCGGATCTTCCCTCGAAGACCGTCAAGAATATCGAAGGCTTTGGAGAATACCCGGTATCTGAAGGTGTGATATCCCTCCAGAACGACCGTCAGAGTCTCTACAGCAAATATATTGAGGTTACAGACGTGATTGTGAGAGCTATCAATAAGGTCAGGGATGATTTCGCAATGGCACATTTCGGTGCCGTCTACAACGACCTTCCTGTTGACAAGCAGGACATCGTCCGCGAGGCTATCCCCAACCGTCTCTCCGAGGCAGAACCTTTGGATGTAACTAAACAATAAGGAGGACTATACAATGGCAAAATTCCTGAGAAAAGGAGACAAGGGAACACCCGGTATCAACACAGCATCCCTCCCGGATATCGTGTTCATGATCCTCATGTTCTTCATGGTCTCCACCAGTATGCGTCAGACAGACCGTATGGTGAATGTGAAGCTGCCTGAGGCTACCGAGGCTACCAAACTCGAGAGAAAGGACCTCGCCTCCTACATCTTCATAGGTACTCCCTCAATGCAGTATCAGAAAGAGTACGGTACAGACTCCCGTATCCAGCTCAATGACTCTTTCAGGACCGTAAAGGACATCAGTGACTTCGTTGCCGCTGAGCGTGAGGCCCTGAGTGAGGTGGACCGCGAGCTGATGAGCATCTCTCTTAAAATCGACGAGGGTACCCGTATGGGTATCGTCACCGAGGTTAAGCAGGAGCTCCGCCGCTGCTCTGCACTGAAGATAATGTACGCAGCAAGAAAAAGTGCTCCCGCAGCAACATACTAAATCTTACTGCTTGGATTGAAAAATGGGTGCCTCATGCATAGTGGGACACCCATTTTTAACTAAATAACTTATTGTAACTCAGATAAATGAAAAAAATCTCACTTGTTACCATCATCCTCTTGCTTCCCCTGCTGGCATCTGCTCAGCAGCAAAGGGCAAAGTACGTGTTCTACTTTATCGGAGACGGCATGGGCTTCAACCATGTATCGCTCACTGAGTACTGGCTCGGATATACCCAGGACGTATTCGACAGCAGACCGCTGTCCTTCTCACAGTTCCCCGTCCTCGGCTGGGCGGTGACACACTCCGAGTCCAATCTGATTACTGACTCGGCAGCCGCAGGAACAGCCCTCTCTACAGGCAGCAAGACAAAAAACGGCATGCTCGGAACAGGCCCGGACTCCACAGCCCTCAGAAGCATATCCTACAAGATTCATGACGCCGGATACAAGGTGGGTATTTCCTCCACCGTGGGCATCAACCACGCGACACCGGGGGCCTTCTACGGCCATAACGTGAACAGAGGCAACTACTACGACATCGCTTCAGAAATACCGGCCTCCGAATTCGAGTTCTTTGCAGGAGGCGGCGTGATTGAGAGCACCGGAGATGATGAGGACAAGATTTCAGCTTACGAGGCCATCGAGAAAGGCGGCTACGTCATAGCTGAAGGCATGGACGACTTCGAAGTCAGGAAAGACGGAGCGCAGAAAATGATGCTCCTGCAGGAAGACGGACGCCTCAGGACCGAACTTCCCTACGCAATAGACATGGAAGAGGAAGACATGACCCAGGCGGACCTGGTGAGAGCCTCCATCGACTTCCTCTACGAGGAGGACGGCCAGGGCTTCTTCGTAATGTCCGAGGGCGGCAAGATTGACTGGGCCAGCCACGGCAACGACACCAAGACTGTAATCCTCGAGACACTCAGCTTCTCTGAAGCAGTGGCCGAGGCGGTAAAATTCTACAATGAACATCCGGACGAGACGCTCATAGTCGTTACTGCAGACCATGAGACCGGAGGCCTGACACTCAGCTGGGAGAAAGGCTACGAGCTCTATTTTGACAGACTGGAGGAAATAACCTGCTCGAAGGACAAGGTCTCCGAGGAAGAGAGGGAACACATGAACGAGATATCGCACGAAGCGCATATAGGCTGGACTACCGGCGATCACTCTGCCGCCAATGTTCCGGTCTTCGCTATCGGTGCCGGCAGCACCCTTTTCTCCGGCAGGATGGACAACACCGACATACCCAAGAGGATATGCGAGGCAATGGGAGTTGAATTCTAATAAAAGACACAATACGACAATGACACTGAAAAGACAGAAAATAGCAGCGCTTCTAAAGGAGACCCCGGGACAGGAAGTGCTGGCAAAAGGATGGGTCAGGACCAAGAGAGGCAACAAGAACATCACATTCATAGCTCTTAACGACGGTTCCACCATCAACAACATACAGATCGTCTGCGACATGGCGACTTTCACTCCCGATGAGTCCTTCAAGGACATCACCACCGGCGCATGCATAGCCGTAACGGGGAAACTCGTCGAGTCGATAGGCAGCGGACAGAAAGTTGAGATACAGGCATCCTCAATCCAGGTCTACGGTACTGCAGATCCCGAGAAATACCCTCTGCAGAAGAAGGGTCACAGCATGGAATTCCTGCGTGAGATCGCTCACCTGCGTCCCCGCACCAACACTTTCGGCGCCGTTCTGAGAATCCGTCACGCCATGGCATACGCCATTCACAAATATTTTAACGACAAGGGATTCTACTATCTTCACACCCCTCTAATCACAGCTTCGGACGCGGAGGGGGCAGGTGCGATGTTCCAGGTAACGACCCTGGACGTGAGCAACCCGCCCCGCACCCAGGATGGGAAGGTGGACTGGTCGCAGGACTTCTTCGGCCGCCACACCAACCTGACAGTCAGCGGACAGCTGGAGGGTGAGCTGGGAGCAATGGCCCTGGGCGAGATCTACACTTTCGGCCCCACGTTCAGGGCTGAGAACTCCAACACTCCCAGGCATCTGGCCGAGTTCTGGATGGTGGAGCCCGAGATGGCTTTCTACGAGATAGATGATAACATGGACCTGGCAGAGGACTTCATCAAGTACCTCGTACGATATGCGCTGGAGAACTGCATGGACGATCTTATCTTCCTCAACAACATGATAGACAAGGGACTCATTGAGAGGCTGAAGGGTGTGGTCAACACCGATTTCGTCCGCACTACCTACACTGAGGCAGTGGACATACTCACCAAGTCCGGGGTCAAGTTCGAGTATCCTGTATCATGGGGCGTGGACCTGCAGAGTGAGCACGAGCGCTACCTGGTCGAGCAGCATTACGGCAAGCCTGTAATTCTCACCGACTACCCGAAGGACATCAAGGCCTTCTACATGAAGCAGAACGATGACGGAAAGACTGTCCGCGGCATGGACGTCCTCTTCCCCAAGATAGGGGAAATCATCGGAGGCTCCCAGAGAGAGGAGTCCTACGAGAAACTGATGGCCCGCATCAACGAACTGCATATGGACATGACCAACCTGTGGTGGTATCTGGATACCAGACGTTTCGGTACCGCTCCCCACAGCGGCTTCGGACTGGGATTCGAGCGCCTGCTGCTCTTCGTTACCGGCATGAGCAACATCCGCGACGTGATTCCCTTCCCGAGAACTCCCAAATCTGCTGAATTCTAATCCCACCGGCCATGCTAACGATAGGAATAGCCGGAGGCACCGGCTCAGGAAAGACCACAGTCGTCCAGAAAATAACGGAACACTTCAAGCAGGGAGAGGTCGTCGTTGTCCCCCAGGACTCCTACTACAAGGACAACAGCGACATTCCCCTACTGGAGGACCGGCAGAAGATCAACTTCGACCATCCGGACGCCATCGACTTCGACCTGCTCATACAGCAGCTCGGAGACCTACAGCACGGCAAGACTGTACAGCAGCCCGTCTACTCCTATCTCACCTGTACCCGCTCGGCCACCGAAACTGTCACCGTACATCCCGCCCACATCATTCTTGTAGAAGGTATTCTTATCTTCACGGACGCCAGGCTGCGGGAGATGCTGGACATCCTCGTCTACGTGGATGCGGATCCGGATGACCGCCTGGTCCGTGTAATTTCCCGGGACATCCTCGAGAGAGGGAGGGATGTCGGCAAGGTGATCGAGCGCTACGAAAGGGTGCTCAAGCCCATGCACCTGCAGTTCATCGAGCCTTCGAAAAGATACGCCGACCTCATACTGCCGCAGGGCGGACATAACCGGGTAGGTATAGACATGCTTATAGCCACCATTGAAAATCATCTCAAACATAGCTGACCGCATCCGGCCGCTCATGGAGAAGCTGCGCAGGGGCCCGCTGTCCAGGTTCAATACCTGGCTCAGGCCCCTGCGGAAGTATCTCCGCATAGATACCGATGACAAGGCCGGCCTGTACCTCACACTCATCGTCCACCTGCTCCTGATTATCGTCCTGCTGAGCTGGTCCATACACACGCAGCTGGTCAAGGACACCTCATTCCTCATCGATTTTTCCGAACAGGATGCCAGAGAAGCAGTGGAAGCCAGAGAGCGGATGCAGGAGAGCGTGAGCGAGGAACTGGATGCCGAACTGGATGCCCTGCTCAATGCTTCCCGCAGCCAGAGCGCCCAGTCCATACGCAATGTGGCCGTGGACGCCTCCGAGCCTCTCAGGGACGACCGCTATGACAACCCCGAGGACATCTACCGCGAGGCCCGCGAGCTGCAGGAGCGCCTGGACCAGTCCAGAAGGGAAATGGAGGAGGCCTCCACATCCGAGGACCAGGTATCCGTCTACAAAGAGGACGACACCCGGAAGACCGAAGCCTATCAGGGTCCGTCCGTTATCTCCTACTCCCTCGACGGCCGCAAGGCCATGAGTCTGCCCGTCCCGGCCTACAAATGCATGGGCGGCGGCGATGTATCGGTCAGCATCATCGTCAACCGCAAGGGCTATGTCGTGGGTGTCAAAATCATCGAGTCCGTATCATCTCCCGACCAGTGCCTGCGGGACTACGCCCTGAGGGCCGCCTCCGCCTCCCGCTTCACCGCCTCACAGGACGCGGCGGAACGTCAGGCCGGCGAGATCGTCTACCGGTTCGTCGCTCAGTAAGTACTTTTTTCTACAGAAAAATCATTTCCCTTTATTCTGCCTGAGCGGAATCCCGAGGATTTTACCTAAATTTGCATTGTTATGATGAAATATCCTATCGGCACACAAAGTTTCGAGCAGCTTCGCAAGGACGGCTATGTCTATGTGGACAAGACCGCCTTGATTTACAGGCTGGTCACGACAGGCAGAATCTATTTCCTGAGCCGCCCCCGGCGTTTCGGCAAGAGTCTGCTGCTCTCCACGCTCAGGAACTATTTCCTGGGACGGCGCGAGCTGTTCGAGGGGCTGGCTATAAACGCACTGGAGAAGGAGTGGGCTGAGTATCCGGTATTCAGCATCGACTTCAATTCCAGCAACTTTACAAAGGCTGGGACATTGGACAGGGTGATAGAAGAAACAGTAAGTTCATGGGAAAGGGAATACGGCCGCAGCGAGGATTTCACTGACGTGGGCAGAAGATTCGCACACGTGCTGCGCAAGGCCCACGAGGCCACCGGACGGCGGTGCGTGGTCCTCATCGACGAGTACGACAAGCCGCTGCTGGACGTGCTGGATACCGACTACACTATCGATGTCGGCGGACAGCGCAGACCTCTGGAGGACTGGAACAGGGAGGTGCTGAAGGGCTTCTATTCCGTCTTCAAGGCCGCCGACAACGACCTCCAGTTCGTACTCCTCACAGGTGTCACCAAATTCGCCCAGGTCAGCGTGTTCAGCGGTTTCAACCAGCCGCAGGACATAAGCATGGACGCGCGGTACGAGGCCCTGTGCGGCATCACACAGGAGGAGATGGAGAGGTATTTCGCAGAACCGATAGAGGAAATGGCGGTAAAGTTCAAGACCGACAGGGAAGGTATGCTTGCCATGCTTAAGCGGAACTATGACGGATACCATTTCTGCGAGGAGATGACCGACATCTATAACCCGTTCAGCCTCCTGAACGCCTTCGCCCAGCTCAACATCAGGGACTTCTGGTTTGCCAGCGGCTCCCCGGAATACCTGCTGAGGCTCCTCGCACAGTCCGATGAAAACCTGGACGAACTCACGGGGAAGTACTACATGCCGAGGGAGTTCGTGGACTACAAGGCCACGGTGGAGAAGCCCCTCCCGATGATTTACCAGAGCGGATACCTCACCATCAAGGACTTCGACAGGGACTTCGGCTCTTTCCTCCTCGACTTCCCCAACAGGGAGGTACAGCAGGGATTCCTGTCCCTCGCAGCGTCAGGATACTTTGCCTCCAGGGAGGATGCCGACAGCACTGTCAGAAGCATGGTGATCGCCATGAGGGACGGTGACACGGACAGACTGAAGGACATACTGACCGCATTTCTCGCGGACATCCCCTACACAGCTAGGCGCAAGGAGAACGAACGGGAGCGGGAACGCTACTTCCAGTACACATTCTACCTGATATTCCGCCTGCTGGGCACCTACACAGTCCGCGCCGAGCATCACTCCAGCCGGGGTAGGGCCGACTGCGTGGTGGAGACACCGAAATACGTCTACATCTTCGAGTTCAAGCTCGACGGCACGGCCGACGAGGCCCTGGCCCAGATAGAGGAGAAGGGCTACGCCCGTCCGTATGCGGCCGATGCACGCCAGGTTATACGTGTCGGAGCTTCCTTCTCCTCGGAGACCGGAACTTTGGAGGAATGGAAAAGTTGATTACACCTGCAATCCTCATGATTACAGCCATAGATACAAGTTGGACAATTACTATGATTAAAAATAATTTTGAGATTCAATGTATTTTTTATAACATGCCAACTCATAACTTTTAATGATTTAGCATGTTGTGAAAAAATACCTTAACCATACTACTTGATTTTTAACCAAGAATAAACCATTTTAAATAACTTAACATATCAAACCTTGAAAAAAATTACAACTATTGCTCTACTTTGCACTTGCTATGTATTGATATCTTCATGCACAAAAGAGGTGCTAACGGAGACTTTTTACACACCATTAGAAAATACTAAAGCCAGTAGTTCCAGCACATTCAACGAGGGGCCAATGATGATTGGACAAAGATTGGACAATCCATATAATGTAAATAATATGCGGGCCGCTTATGATTCTTTAGTAAAGAGTGGAGAACCAATAAATGTTCCTATAACTATTATTACAACAACACACTACCATATTAAGTTTACTCCTAAGAATGCTGATGAATTTAACGACCTTGAAGAAATAGAAAATTTAGATTTATTCGACCACCCTCTTGATTGTGAAATAATTACACCAGGAAGTTATTATCGTGAGCCTGGTTTGGCAGATAGTGTGCCTACTCCACAATACACGTCATTAACCATTGCTGAATGGTCAAAAATAAAAAAGAATCTAAATATTGAATACGAAATACTAGATGAGTTATGTATTGACCCAGTCCGTCATGTCGGTACATTTGCTTTAAGCACAACTGACGATTTTATGACCGACTTTGATATGATAGTAGAGAAATCATTCGAAATTACAGGAAACGCTGAGGAAACACCCATGACTAGAAGTTCAAACAAATGGACTCCCAGCGGACGCATAACAGCATACGACAGAGCAGTAGGTGGACAAATTCCCATAAAAGGAGTAAAAGTAGTAACCAACACGTTCTGCAATAAATCTGTCGCTTATACTGATGAGCAGGGTTACTTCACTTGCAGCAAATCATATAAAAACAAAGTTCACTATAAGATTATATGGGAAAGCACCAGATGGGATATTCGCGACGGATGGCTCATACAGGCCTATTACAATGATGGACAAAAACGTAATAGTCCGTGGTATCTGGCAATTCCCAATGGAGACAATAAAACTTTACGATACTCTGTCATACACCGTGCCCTTTATAGATACTATTATGGAGACAACCTAGGGCTATTACGTCCATCCAATCAAAGAAAAGAAAAGATAGCATATTTACATAAAGCCGGTAATGAAATAAATGGAGATTACTGGCGTCAATTAGGGGCTGGCGTCTTGCCGGACATAAGAATCTATGGAAAAAGTTCGGGAACAGGTGATTTTCGAGAAGAATCCGAACTTTTCAGAACTATGTGCCACGAACTCGGACATGCATCGCATTATACAAACAGTTTTCTTAAATTCTGTGGAAGTGATTTAGAACTCATCGAAAGTTGGGCAAACTGCACAGCATTCATTCTTACAGAGAAAGAGTACACTGAACTGGACGTCATTGATGTGGTTTTCCCAAGTGAAAACTTTAAGGTACCTATCAGGGGTGGAATATCCACTATAATATCTATGATTATACCAAATAATATCAATCGTCAGCAATGGAGAAAGAACAGTAACGAATATACACCACTTTTCATTGACTTATATGACGACATAAATCAACGAGATTATTATTACTATTACAATGAAAATCATAACACTAATATTGATATCTCTTCATATCCTAATGATAACGTTCATATAAACAATGCTCCACTAATAGAAAACATTGCTATCAACAGCAAATCTTTTTCTGAAGTAAAGACAAAATTATTGCAAAAAATAACAGACGGATCTTTGAAAAACGTATCCACATCCAGTATAAATACATTATTTGAGTCCTATGAATAAGCGAATCCTTTTTTTACTCCTGGTAATAAGCGGAGTGCTTCTTACCGGATGCCGTATAGTCGAATGGGTCTACACAACGGAGTACCGTTATGTAAATGACAGCAACACAAGTGTCAGCATATACCATATTTCCACTGACCACCCATCCCCGTCGGAAGAGGACACCTTGCTGATCGCCACGATAGAGCCGGGAGAGGAGTTCTCATTATTCTTCTTAACCGACGGGAGCTGCTATGAGCCTCCTACACAGATTATGGAGTTTCCATACAAGGACGGCTATATCACCTATTTTGTCGATGCCCAGATTTTGCTTTTCGGCAACGGGACGGAGGTAGTACATACGTACGACAGCAATGATGGCAATGCAGTTTTCCAACCATCCGGACACAATATCTGCGACAAGAACAGCTACGTGCTTTCTGAGGTGAAAAAGGAGCGGCTGCGGGTTTACACCTATACTTTTACAGACACTGACTGTCCTGACATCCCTGCCAATCAGGGTGCAGGTCTGGAAGAACCGCTGCCGCGATGATGATACGGACAACATGGCGACAGTGTTCATACTGGCGGAAGATAATGGACAGTGGTATATTTTTTGCAGCACCTGCCTCTTTGTATTAATAAGGCTATTAAATACCGAAAAAATCACTGAAATATGAAACACCGTATAGTAGGCACAATCGTTCTGTCAGCAACGGCAGTACTGGCAACTGTCATGGTAACAGGATGTAGAACCGATAAGGCCGGGCACAAGGAGACTGCTGAGCCCAATGTCAGGACGGCAGTTGCGCAGAGCACAGGCGAGACCCGGACCGTGACATACCCGGGCAGGATACAGCCCGCAAAGGAAGTAAATCTGTCTTTCAGGGTCGCGGGGCCGGTTGCTGCAATTCATTTCCGCGAGGGGCAGCACGTATGTGCGGGGGACACTCTGGCGGAGATAGAGGAGAGGGACTACGCCATTCAGCTGGCCGCCACCACCGCCCAGTACGAGCAGGTCAAGGCCGAGGCCGGAAGGGTCATCGAGCTGTCGGACAGGGGCAGCGCGACTCAGAATGACTACGACAAGGCCAGATACGGCCTGGAGCAGATAGCGGCCCTCTATCATGCGCACCAGAACGCATTGAACGACACCAAGATGCTCGCGCCTTTCGACGGATATGTCCAGCAGGTGCTTTTCGAGGCCGGGGAGACAGTCGGGGCAGGAATGCCGGTAATATCCCTCATCAGTGACGGTGCGCCTATAGTGAAGGTGGACATCCCCGCTGCTGACTTCGTCAACATAGACAGGGCCGTCCGCAGCTGGTGCACAGTAGACGTATTGCCAGGCAGGACATTCGGCCTCAGGCTCATCGACATCACCAAGAAGGCCAACCTCAACCAACTGTTCACTGCCCGCTACGCCTTGATGCCGGCTTCTGACGGAACCATACCGAACTCCGGTATCAGTACCGGAGTCTGCATAGAATACCCCACCGGGGACGCATCATCGGTGAAAATCCCCGCAACCGCACTTTTCGAGGAGAATGGACAGACCTGCCTGTGGGTCGTAGGCTCCGGGAACATTGTCCGGAAACGGGCCGTAACGGCCATTGACATCGACCGCGACGGCTACGCCTACATAACTTCCGGTCTGGACGACGGTGAGACGGTAGTGACAGCCGGAGTCAACTCTCTCAAGGACGGAGCGCAGGTCAGGGTGCTTCCCGGCAAGTCCTCCACCAACCCCGGTAATCTTCTGTAAGCCGACCAGCCATGAATATCGCAGAATACGCTCTGAAAAACAAGATCCTGGTAGTAGCCGTGCTCATCTGTCTGGTTGTGGGCGGAGCATTTGCCTACAACAGCATGAGCAAGCTCGAGGATCCCGAGATAAAGGTAAAGGTAGCCGTGGTTGCTGCCGTCTACCCGGGAGCAACCGCCTATGAGACGGAACTGGAAGTGACAAAACCGCTGGAGGAGGCCATTCGGAAAATGAACGAGGTCGGGGCTCTCACCTCGCAGTCCTATGACGACATGGCCATCATCACCGTCACCCTGAAAACCACCACTCCCGACGCAGCCACCCAGCAGGAATGGGATATGCTGCGCCGCAAGGTCAATGACGCCAAGGCCTCCCTGCCCGCGTCGGCCCAGGTAATGGTTCTGGACGACTACGGTGATGTCTACGGCATGTTCTACGCCATAACCTTCGACGGATATGACTACAACGAAGTGGACCGCTACGCCGACATGGTCTGCAGGGAGATAAGCAATATCGAGGGCGTAGCCAAAGCCATAACGTATGGAGAGCGCACCCGCTGCGTGAACATCGACATGAAGGCCGACCGCATGGCCAACCTCGGAGTGCATCCCACTGAGCTGCTCACCACCCTCAACTCCCAGAATTCCATCATCTACTCCGGTTACTTCGACACCCCTGACAGGAGGATGAAGATAGAGATGGGCGATGCCTATGAGAGTATAGACGACATCCGCAATCTCATAATACAGGGCCATGAGGACGACCAGCTGAAACTCTCCGACGTAGCCGACGTCACCTACGGATACCAGACGCCAGTACGCAACTCCATGAAATACGACGGCCAGCCGGCCATCGGTCTGCTCTTCTCCGCCGAGTCCGGTACCGACATCATCAAGATAGGCAAGGAAGTAGAGCAGCGACTGCAGGAGATACAGGACGAAACGATTCCTGCCGGCATGGAGTTCCACAAGGTGTTCTTCCAGCCGGAAATCGTAAGCAGTTCCATCAACACATTCATCGTCAACCTGATAGAATCCATCCTCATCGTGATCCTCCTGCTGATGTTCACCATGGGCTTCCGCAGCGGAGTCATCATAGCCACCAGTCTGGTAGTGATAGTCTTCGGCTCGTTCTTCATTCTGGACATGATGGACGGAACGCTCCAGAGGGTATCCCTCGGTTCCTTCATCGTGGCGATGGGCATCCTGGTGGACAACGCCATAGTAATAGTGGACGGCATTCTTGTAGACATGAAGCGCGGAGTACCCAAGCCCCAGTGCCTGACCAACATCTGCCGGAAGACGGCAATGCCCCTGCTGGGAGCCACTGTCATCGCCATACTGGCATTTTTCCCCATATTCATGTCCCCGGACATGGCAGGAACGTACGTGAGGGATCTCTTTATTGTCCTGGCCGTCTCCCTGCTGCTGAGCTGGGTACTGGCCCTGACCCACGTCCCGGTACACTGCGACCTCACCCTGCGCTACCCCAAGGGCAGCGGCACCGCCTCCGGGGATGTCGACCCCTTCGACTCCAGGATATACCGCTGGTTCCGCCGCGTACTGGACCATGTCCTGGCCCACAGGCTGACCGCAGTGGCAATAGCCGTCATCCTGGTGCTCGGCAGCGTATGGTGCTATCAGTACATACCTCAGATGTTCTTCCCGGACATGGCCTACAACCAGCTCTACATCGAGTACCGTATGCCCGAGGGCACATCCCCGGAGAAGGTAGAGCAGGATCTGGAAGAAATGGAAGCCTATATCCGTCAGGATGACAATGTCAATCACGTTGTCACCTCTCTCGGCGGCACCCCCGGACGATACTGTCTGGTAAGGGCGGTCGCAGACCCCTCGCTGAGCTACGGCGAGCTGATTGTCGATTATAAGGATTATGACAGAATGGTGGAGAGCATCCCCCGCATGCAGAGGGAGCTGATGGCCGCCTATCCCGAGGCATACGTCAGAGTCAAGCAGTACAATCTCATGTACCATCCCTACCCCATCGAGGCCATGTTCCAGGGGCCTGACCCCGCCGTGCTGAAGGACCTCTGCGCCCAGGCTCAGGCAATAATGGAGGAGAGCGACGCCACCTGGCTGGTGACCGACGACTGGTCTCCCAAAGTGCCCGCCGTCAAGGTGGACTATGACCAGGCGGCTGCCCGCCAGGCCGGGATATCCCGCAGCTCCGCCGGTATCTCCGTGATGGCAGCGGCCGAGGGCATCCCCTGCGGCACCCTCAATGAAGGAGGCGACAGACTCGGCATCTACATCCGCAGCACGGGCATGGACGGAGATCCGGTGGAGAGCATCCGCAACACCCCCGTCTGGGGCCTGCTGCCCTCCATTTCCTCAGTAGCTAACATGGAGACCGTGCAGGGTCTGATGACCGGAACCACCGGCAGGGAGGACATCGTGGACGCACTGACAAGCCCCCTGCCGCTCAACGCCATAACCTCCGGCATAGGGATTGAGTGGAACGAGCCGAAAATCTGTCACTACGACGGACAGAGAGCCATCAAGGCCCAGTGCAACAACACCGCCGGCTATACTGCCGCCCAGGCCCGCGACGCCATAAAGGAGCAGATAGAGGCCATAGAGCTGCCGGAGGGATATACCCTGACATGGCTCGGCGAGTACGACGCCAGCCGGCAGTCCACCCGGTATCTGTTCAAGTACTTCCCGCACGCGATAGTCATCATGCTGCTGATCATGATAGCCCTGTTCAAAGACCTGAAAAAGCCGCTGATCATCGTCTGCTGCCTGCCGCTGGTGGCCATCGGCATAGTCTTCGGCATGCTGGCCGCCGGTATGAGCTTCGGCTTCGTGGCCATGGTCGGCTGCCTCGGCATCATCGGCATGATGATCAAGAACGGCATCGTCCTCATCGACGAGATAGACCGGCAGCTCAGCCTCGGGACGGAGCCTTACAAGGCCGTCGTAGACTCCACGCTCTCACGTCTGCGTCCCGTAATGATGGCCTCGATGACCACCGTTCTCGGCATGGCGCCCCTGCTGTCCGACCCGCTCTTCGGCTCGCTGGCCGTGACCATCATGGGCGGACTGACTGTAGGCACCCTGATTACCCTGGTGTTCCTGCCGGTGCTGTACTCATTGTTCTTCAAGATTAAAAAGGCGTAACCATGAGACATATTACCACATATACCCGGATTCTGATTCTTCTTGCAGCTGTCCTTCTCCTGCAGACTGCCGATGCGGCGGCCCAGCCGCAGAAGCGCTTCCTTACCCTGGAGCAGTGCCGGAGTATTGCCCTGGACAGCAGCACCGTACTGCGCAGCGCCAGGATGATGGAGGAGAAGACTGCCCTCGACCGCAAGGCCGTCATAACCAACTTCCTGCCCAAATTCTCCGCCTACGGCCTCTACCTCTGGACCTCCAGTACATTTGACTACGACTTCAGCGGCGGAGCCCTGCCGATATACAAGAATGTCTACGGCAACCTGGTCCCCGACCTGATGAAGGATGCGGCCGGCAACATCATCTACAACAACGGCATACCTGTCTTCAACCAGTACGCCGTAATCCCGCCGATGACCCTTTCCGTCGACCTTGCCAACACCTTCACCGCAGGAGTTTCCGTCACGCAGCCGGTGTTCATGGGAGGCAAAATAATCTCCGGCTACAGGATGGCCGACATAGGAACAGAGATGGCAGGTCTCAACTCCAGGCTCAAAGCCTCGGAAGTCATAGTATCCGTAGACGAGGCCTACTGGATGTATGTCAAGACCTGCCGGCTGCTGGAGACGGCAGGAAGCTTCTGCAGCACTGTTGACAGCATGTACGCATTCGTGCAGAATGCCATGGATGTGGGCATGGCCACATCCACCGACCTGATCAAGGTCGAGGTGCAGCGCAACAACGCGGCCCTTGCCCTGGCCAAAGCCCGCAACGGACAGCGGCTGGCGATGATGAACCTATGCCACATCCTCGGGCTGCCGCTCACCACGGAGATAGAAGTGGACCAGAGCGGATTTGACCTGGACAGCACCGGGATAATTCCCGCCGGGGACCTTTCCGAAGGGACAGACTCCATCGCCAACCGTCCCGACTATATGCTGCTGGAGCAACAGGCAGAGTTGAAGCGCAGGAACGTGGATTACGTCCGCTCGGATTTTCTGCCGCAGCTGGGAGTCATGGCCAGCTACGGCTACACCTACGGGCTGAAACTGCAGGACGAAGTGCTCCTGAACCAGGCCGGTTTCACGGTTCTGGCCACGCTCAGGATTCCCATCTTCGCTTGGGGAGAGGGCTGGCTGAAGGTACAGGCCGCGAAGAAGGAGCACGAGATGGCCGTAACTGAACTGGAGCAGCTCTCAGGACTGATGGAACTCGAGATGGCCAAATGCCGGTACGCTGTCACCGAAGCCGCCCTGCAGGCACAAATGGCCAGAACCGCGCTCGAAAGCGCTGAAACCAACCTGAAAGTCTGCCGCGACCAGTACGAGCTGGGAATGGAAACCCTCGTCAACGTACTGGAGGCCCAGACCCAATGGAGCCGCTGCAGCAGTTCATGGATAGAGGCTGTTGCGGACTACAGACTGGCATGCACCAGATACATGAAATCAACAGGAAAATTGTAGCAAAATTGAAGAGGACAATTTTTGATTTTCTAATAAAATTTGCCCATATTTGCGGAATATTATTGGCAAATTATGAAATTCTTTAAAATCGTCCCTGTTTTAATGATTTTCGTGGCTGTATGCTCTGTGTTTCAGGCCAGTGCACAGTCCCAGACAAAGCGGGTGCGCGGCATCACCGGCAGATGCGAGATCTCCCGCCACATCACCCTCGAGGAGGCCGAGCAGAAAGCCCTCCAGGACGCCAAGACCAACGCCCTCCGCAAAGCCGGGGTTCCCGAGAAACTGTGGACCGTGACAGGTCTGATCAGCCAGGACGACGGCAGTGAGTTCAGTCAGGTCCTCTCCCGCATGACCACCCTTCAGGTGGACGGTTTCATCAACATCCGCGACGTACAGTACTCCGAGGAGGTGACTGACGGCAAGCGCTACGCCGTAGCAGTGATAGACGCCGACGTCAAGAAAGGCGGAGAGATAGACCCGACATTTGTCCTGGACGTGAATAATCTGGAAACCATCTACAAGGACGGCGAGACCCTGAAATTCAACGCCAAAATCTACGGGCACGACGCTTACCTGCATCTGTTCTGGTTCGACGGGACCAGCGGTTCGGTAGTCTATCCCAACCAGTACGAGGCCAAGAAGATATTCCACAAGGAGGCCGACTACAAGTTCCCGACCAACGAGAATATGGACTACATCATGGAAAAGCAGGACAAGTCCAAAAAATTCGAGACCATCAACCTCATCCTGGTCGCGACCAAGAGAGACATACCGTTCATCGAAAGCAGCATCACTTTCGAATCAGTACTCAAGTGGATCTACGCCATCCCTGCGGACGAGAGGGCGGCATGGAGGGAAGCTATCGTCATCCAGTAAACTTCCAGTATGCTTCACCTGAAATATACAATAAAATCACCATACCAATGAAAAGAGCTACAAACACCATCATCCTGATGTCGCTGCTCCTGCTCTGCATCACCACCTATGGCACAGCCCAGGATACCCGGTCATTCAAATGGCTGAGGACAGTCTACGGACAAAGCCAGCGTCCCTATTCCGACAACTTCGCCGCTTTCTATGAGGCAGGCAAATGGGGATACGAGGACAGAGACGGCAACATCATCATACCCGCTGAGTACGATGAGGCAGGGGATTTCATCAAGGGTCTTGCCATCGTCAAGAAGGATGGTAAGTTCGGAGTCATAACTCCCACCGGCAAGGAAGTGTACAAGTGCATCTACGACACCATCGCCCCCTTCGCCGACAACAACATAGCACTGGCTGCCATCGACAGGAACTGGTACTATCTCAATTCCAACGGCAAGGTGCAGAGCCTCCCCTCCGACATGACATTCTACTCCTATCACAACGGTCTGGCCAAAGTCATGAAAATGACCCGCGGACATGCCCGTTACGGATACGTGGACGCCAAGGGTTTCTTCGTCATAGAGCCTATCTTCGAACAGGCCAGCGACTTCTTCGGAGAGAACGCCTTCGTGACCCTCAACGGCCGCCATTTTTCCATCAATGCCAAGGGCAAGAGGACAGCACTCGACTTTCCCTTCACATCCGAGAACACCTTCCTCTCCAGCACCTACGGCAGCGGATTCCTGAAACAGGGCGAAAAATACCTTTTCATCAAATACGAGAAAGGCCGCTATTACCTCCTGCCCACCAGCTACAGCGAGGTCAACGAGTTCTCCGAGGGACTCGCCCTGGTGAAGACCAATACCGGCCGCCTCAAATACATCAAGCCTGACGGAACCACGGCCCTCAACCTCCCCGCCAACTGCACTGCAGCCGGAAATTTCTCGGAGGGAAAAGCCTGGGTATGCATGGGCGGCAAATACGGATACATCAATCCGACCGGAGGCATTGCTATAGACACCATCTTCTCTTACGCGTCCAACTTCCACGACGGTATTGCATACGTAGCCTACGGAGACCGCCAGGGCATCATACGTCCCTCCGGTCCCAATGACACATGGCCTGACCTCAGAATCGAGAAGGTCACTCTGGTCGACGTGAACAACAACGGTCAGGTGGAGTCCGGTGAGAAATTCCAGCTGAACGTCCTGCTGAAAAACTACGGCAAGGACCCCGTCACCAATACCAACGTCACTCTTACCGGACAGGCTGGACAGGCCGAATGGTTCACATACGAGAGCAACAAGAACAATGTCATCGGCATCGCTCCCGGCCAATCCACAACCGTGACATTCGAGGGAAAGGCCAATATGGACTTGGTCTCCGAGGATATCCAGGTCAACTTCACCGCCCTGGCTGACAACCAGCTGCTGGCCGTCCAGTCCTCCCTCACCTTCCCCGCCATGGGTATCAATCAGTGCAAGCCTCTGCTGGCATCGTACTGGATTCATACTCCCGACCATTCCGTGATGGCCCCCGGCAAGAGCGCAGTCCTCGAATTCTCGGTAGTGAATGAGGGAACCGACATTGCCAAGGACGTGAGCATAGCGATGAGATGGCCCTCAGGAGTCAACTCCTCTGCATCCGTCATCCGCCTGGGAGACATCAATCCCGGGGACACGAAGGAATACAAGCAGACCTTCGTCATGGACACATCGGTAGCCGAATCCGGACAGCTCTCCATAGTAGCCACCCTCACCGACTTCACCAAGAAGCATACCGACGTCAAGTACCTGATGTTCGAGACCGGCAAGATGAATCTGGCCGTCAATCTCCTCGGAGGCGGAGCCACTCAGGTCGCCATGCCCGCATACATGGCTCAGGCCCAGACTCAGACAGCATCCGCGACTGGTGCCGAGGCTGCTCCAGCCGCACCTCAGCCTGCAGCACCCCAGTCCGAGCTCCTCTCCGGCCTTACCCGCATCAAGGAGCCCGACAACAATAAATACGCCCTGATCATCGGCAACGAGGACTACAACTCCTTCAAGCAGCAGACCCTCTATGAGCCCAATGTGGACTTCGCCGTATCCGACGCCGAGACATTCAGCGAGTATGCCAAGAATATCCTTGGCGTGCCTGAGAGCAACATCATCCTGCTCAAGAACGCCACTTACTCTCAGATGAACTTCAACATCAACAAGATAGCCCGCATCGCCAACCTACATCCGGGTGAGACCGAAATATATGTCTACTACGCAGGACACGGCCAGGTGGACGGAACGTCCAAGGACAGCTACCTGATCCCCGTGGATGTCAGCACCACATCTCCCGCCGAGGGCATCAAGCTCGAGGACATGTACGCCACTCTCAGTGAGAGCGGTGCCAGGAGAACGATGGTATTCCTCGACGCATGCTACAGCGGAGTGGGCCGCGGTATCATCATACAGCCCAAGGAGACTCCCATCAAAGGCAATCTGGTGGTGATGACAGCGTCTTCCGCTACCCAGAGGTCCATGCCCTACCAGGAGAAACAGCACGGCATGTTCACCTACTTCCTGCTCAAGCAGCTCAAGGACTCCTACGGAGACATCACTCTGGAGGATCTCTACAAGTCAGTGAAAACCAACGTCCAGACCAATTCCGTGTGGATAAACAACATGGAGCAGACTCCAGAACTCCTCAGCGGCCCCGGCATAGCGGAAGGATGGAGACAGTGGAAACCTTAATTTATGAATATGAAACATCTTAGACTACTTGCATCAATCATCATATTAATCTGTGCAGGCCAGGTTACCCGCGCACAACTGGTGAGATTCAACGTCGGAATCGAAGCCGGAGCTCTCGGAGGCTACATGATGACCGAATCGAGACTGTCCCCCGGATTTGATTACGGAGGCTACGGCGGAGCCAATATTGAAGTTCGTATCGGCCGCATATTCGGAGTATTCGGAGAGGCCGTCTACTCTTATCAGACCGGCATGCAGACACTACTTACAGATGATGGATTCTCCAGCGGAATCCGTGCCGGCATCACCCGCCAGTACATGCACATACCATTAGGTATCCAACTCTGGATGGGACGCTCCGCACTGTTCCAGGCTGGCTTCCAGCAATCGATACTGCTGAGTTCCAGATACAGCGAGGAGGGCATGGCAGAGTCCATCTCCCCCGATGAAGGAGCGCTCAAATACTATACAAGCATCATGGCCGGCTTCAAGTTCAATTTAGGAAGAGTTGTCTACATCAATGTAGAGGGAACATACGGACTCAGCCCGGCTTACGTAGTAACCGGCCACGGAGCCCCCGTCATCACAGCCTCTGTAGGCCTCGGCTTCAGGGTCTACTCCTACAGAAAATCCGCATTCAAATAACATCTCAACACGGCATACATGAATATGAAGAGTCATATCACAGCATATCTGCTTCCACTGATCATCATCTTCTCTGTCCTGACAGGAGCTGCATCCTGCACATCCTCAGTCGATGGAATCTATGGAAGCTTTCCTTTTCTGACCGTAACCGAAGATAGCATAACTACCATAGGCAAGGACGGAGGCACGCTCACCATCCCTCTCAGCACGAACAGGGACCTCACGGCAAGCTGCAGCGACTCATGGCTGAGAGTAAATTCCATATCAAGGGACAATCTGGTACTCTCCGCCGAGCCCAATGACGAGGAGAACCCGCGAACAACAACGGTAAGGCTGTACGACAAGAACAACACCGTAGAAGCTCAGTTCGCGGTAACACAGGAAGAATCCGGCATAAAGACCAGCACCGGCAACACACTGCTCCAGTCCAGTGAGGAGATTACACACTTCATTCAGGAATACACCAGAGTTTCCGGCAATCTGATTTTCGGATCCACAGGCGGAAACGTCAGAAGCAGCACAGTTCCTGCGTCCGAGACCGATGAGTACACAACGTCCATAGGCGGCACCAGCTATACATTCTACCGCTCGGCATCTATCTCGAACACCGACCTTGCCTCCTTCTCCGAATACATACGGGAGGTGCAGGACGGCGGTATCTACCTCATCCTCAACACTGCTGTCAGCGACATCAGGCCACTGCTGTCCTACGGTATCTCCGAGTGGACACTTGTCGGCAATGACAACCTCACCTCCGTCCAGGCCCTTGCGGACCAGTCCGGAATCCGTTCCCTCACCATCAAACATTCTCCTATGATACAGGATTTTGAGAGCATATCTGGAATGAGCGGACTTACTTATCTGGACATCTCCAAAAACGGCATTGAGGACATCTCCTTCCTCGAAGGACTCCAGCTGGAGACCCTCGTCCTAGGGAGCGCACAGGGCGAGAGCAATACCATCCGGGACATCTCCGTCCTCCACAGCATGACTACCCTCCGCAGTCTGGTCATCAGCGGTCTGCCCATACCCCAGGAACAGATTGACGAACTGCAAAGCAGTATACCCGACTGCGAGATAACATCCCAGAACATGCCGAACGACATTCCCGAGCTTGGGGACATCCTGTTCACGCCTTCCGTCAACAGCATAGTCCTCTCATGCAGCATTGCGGACGTAGGCTCGTCCGGTCTAATCGAGAAAGGCTTCTATTTCGGCCCGTCCATGGACAATCTCAGCAAATACATCGACGGTTCTGAAAGCCAGAGTGAGATTACCGTCACCGTTGAGGACCTGGACTCATCCTCATTCTACTATGTCCGCGCCTATGCGCAGAACGAGCTCGGCACGGCTACTGCGGATACCACTGTGTACACCATTGGAAGGCCCGTGCTCGAAGGCAACACAGAAGTGACAGTAAGCGGTTCCACGCTGAGCATCAAAGCCACGATGAGCCATCCCGGCAACCCGGCATCCGTAGAATTCGGCACCCTGATCGGCAGATCCCCCGAGGTCAGCATCGACAATTACCTCGACATCATCTCCCACCGCAATGAGAACGGTCCCCTCACGGAGATACCGTACACCTGGCAGGACACCTACACCGGAGAGACAGGCTCCATATACTACGTCAGGACATATGCCCGCGTAGAAGGGTACGACATCACCTACGGCGACCCCGTAAAAGCGGAAACCGAAGGCAGGCCCGAGTCTACCTCGACTGTCCATCTGAACCTGAGCCTGCCCGCCTGGGCCTCTCCTGCGGACGCTGAGGTGGAACCTCCCAAGAATTTCTACGGATACTACTTCCGGGATGACATAGTCGGCAGCGGAGAGACCGTCTACGGGACAAAGGAGGCCGAGGGTCTGTTCGAATTCTCCTTCTTCCAAGGCATTCAGGACATTGTCTTCTCCAACACCGAAGGCCAGCCACTCTCCGGAGGCAGCGATTACCTCCAGTGGAACACTTCAGCAGAAAGTACCCTGCCGCAAGACCTGCTCATCTACAGCCAGACCGATACAGACCTCCAGGATGCCAGCATCAATCTCAAGGCGACTCCGGAGAGAGTGAGCGCCGCGCTTTCCATCATCCGCTTCGCATACTTCGACGCAAACGGGACACAGTGCTCGGACCTCTCATCTGTCATATCCTCGATAAGGATTACGGCCAAAGGCATCTCCTCGTCGTACACCATTGCCAGCGACGGAAGCGGCAGATACTCCGGAAACGGGACTCTTGCCCTGGATACCGACGTAATTTCCAATACCCAGGAGCAGATTCTCTGCCAGGGCCTCCATGTCCTGCCGTCAGCAAACAGGCAGTCCTTCAACATCACAGTGGAACTGACACTTGCCGAAGACGGCAGCACCGTCTCCCGGACAGCGGTATTCAAGGCTCTCGAAGCCAACCATGCATACGACCTGACCATCAATCTCTACAACTTCTCCAACGAGACAGGAGGACAGTTCAAGATCGACATCATAGAGAATATTGACAAAGAAATCGAATTTTAATCATGAAAGCTTCCATATACATCCTGACCATACCGCTGCTGACGGCAGCTGTTACCATAACTTCCTGTACGGCAGAGAAGAAGGTTTCGGGGCCGGAAGATGGTAACATACTTAAGATCACAGCTTCGGCTCCGTATACCAAAAGCCCGGTCAATCTCGGTTCGGACATGCTTTACGCCTATCCCTTCGCTCTGGACGAGAACCTGGCAGGGCTGAACGGTGTCCCCATCACAGCCAGTTCCATAATCGGCAACGAGTACACCTTCTATATGCCGCAGGCTTCACAGGACGTGGTATTCACCAACATCACGGACGGCAACGGAGGCTACAGCCTGACAGCCCCGGCCGACGGGGACACACTCATGACAATCACTGTAGCCGACGGGACTCCGGGCAGCACCATAGACCTCGTTACCGGCAATCTGACGAAGAGCGACGTTGATCCGGAGAGTCCGACTATTCCACAGATATCCCTCAAGCGCAGGGTGGCTCAGATATCCCTCACATTTAGAGTGAAAAAGAAAGACAGCGACGAGCTGATTGCCGACCTGTCCGAGTTCTTCTCAGAAGTAAGCGTGAGCGTGCCGACTATGTCCACATTCTGCATACCCTCCATCGGGGATACCGTCGGTACCTACTACGGAGAGGTAACCAACCGCTGGAGCTGCTCCGACATACCGGCGGCACAGAGTGTCGCCCTGACTCAAGAGATGTTCGTATTTCCCTCAGCACCAGGGGCCAATGCTATATTCACCCTGACGCTGGTCTCTACTTCGGGCAACATCCAGACCCTTCAGTCCAGTCTTGACTCTGCCATCGAGCCAAACATGCACTACAACCTCACTCTCACCCTCAGACAGAAGAGCGACGGCCTGGGCTTTGTCGTAGACAGCTTCATCCAGGAGGAGATGGTCATCGACCTGGACTATACCGACATCGTAGTAGAGCCCAGCATGATGAGCCTGGACATCAGCACTAAGGCGTCCATCAGCGACACCACCTACAAGGATTTCACGCTGGGTACTGACACTGTCTGGGTATACCCTTTTATAAAAGGAGATGAAGGCATCAGCACACTGGCGGAGGGCTATCCCCAGGCCCAGAAAGCCATAATCAGCGGCCGCTACACCTATTCTGTACCCGAGGGTACCCAGACCATGATGTTCTCCAACCTGAACATGTGCAAGCCCGAATCAGACTACTGGGCCACCTCAGTCGAGGGCGAATTCGAGTACAGCAACCTGACAACTGACAATCTCTATATCAGCATCAACAAGGACTACAACGGAATAGCCGTGAGGCCCCTGATTCTGGGACTCAGCGAGGAGCTCACCCTAGATGAAGCTGGGGCAACGCTCAGCATCGAACTGCAGCGGCGCAGCACCGGACTGAGGTTTCTGCTGGAAATCACCGGTGAGGAGGACCAAGTCTACTCTCCCGATCAGTTCATCCGGTATTTCTGGATCAGCGTATGCAATGAGGTTTACAATGCATACCTGCCATTCTCCGGAGAGTATTACAACTGGCTCAATCCCGGAATTTCCGAATTCGGTCCGATCAGCACATCAGGACTGACAAGCATCGACTACGACGGCCGTACTCTTTGGGAACTTACTCCTGATTATCTGCACGTAATACGCGCCGATGGAGACAGTATGGTTCTCGACCTCTTTTCTCTCACGAATACAGGAGGAACCGAGAAAGAAATAGCCTGCAACTTCGATGCCCTGCAGAACCAATTGAACACTATCGTAATAACTGTAAATGCCAAAGAGCTATTCTAACTGATATACCATGGAAAGAAAAAGCATCATATACATAACCGGCGCTGCCTTTATTCTCACTATGGCACTGTCCGGATGCCACAGGATGGAAGAGCAGGTATTGCCCGGCTCCAGGACTGAATCCCTGGTCCTGAACGTACAGTACCCCTCCTTCGACATAGAGACCACCAAGGCCCAGGAGGAAGTCAGCACGGACTCACTCTTCGCATATCCGCTCAACGGTATTGACGGCACTTTAATGAGTCCGGTACGGCAGGACAGCAAATCGGACGGCCTCTACTACTTCACCCTGCCAGCAGAAGCCACGGACATCTTCTTCACCAATGTTTCCTGGGAGTCCGACGCCAGCCTCACAACGCGCTCGTCCATGCCCGACACTCTGCTGTCCATCTCCGTCAAGGGAGAGCACGGTACCACCCAAGACATCCTATTCGGCGGCATCCACGGCTACTCCGGTGCCGGAGAAGAGAGCATAGCAATGACCAGGAGCGTGGCCAGGCTCAGGCCGGTACTGAAGCTCATCGTAGGAGAGGACACGGTAAGCTCGGTAGGAGCCCACTTTGACAGCGTCTACGTATCGGTAAGCGGCGTGTACTCCGGTATCGCCTTCAAACCGGATTTCACCTACTCGTACTTCGGCACCGCAAAAGTCTCTACCCCGCTGCATATCACGGAGACCGCCTGCTACTCCGACTACATCTACACCTTCCCCTCCACTGAAGCCGGCTCCACACTGGAGCTGCGGACCCTCCTCTTCGAAGGCGGAGAGACGACTTTCAGCACTGCCCTGCCCACCCCGCTTGAGGCCGGCCGCGACTACACCGTCACCATCTACCTGCATAAGGACAACAGTGAGGCTGGCTTCACCCTCGAGGATGTCACATTCGGAGAAGATTTTATCGAAAATGTGCATTTCAATGACTACGACCAGGACAGATTCGACCTGATCGGCTTCTCCACCTCCGCCCTGCTATTTCCCCCTGAAAGCGGAGTTTCCAGAGACGTGAGCGTGACCAGCAAGCTGAAGACCTGGTCCGCCAGTTTCCCGTCAGAAGTTCTGAGTTCCTACAGCGTGGAGAATCTGAGGACTGGTGAGACCGCCAGCGCCATCCAGCCCACCCTCTCCGGACAATCCGGCGACACCCTCAGATTCACTACCCTCAGGGACATTTCCGCCAACGGAAGCACCTGCCTGGATGTAACTTTCAGGGCCGAAGAGCACAACTCCTACACCCTGCCCCTCCTCCAGTCCGACGGCGGGACGCAGAGACTGACATTTGAGAACAACGGCTATTATCCGACTGTCACTGTAGACGGATACTGCTCCCTGTACAAGCTCCATGACGGCGATTCCACCCTGATGCTGCAAGCAGAAGGCAGTCCCAATGCAACCTCCGTCGACAATGGCTCCTACGCCATCATCGGAGAGCACATCAGTTCCGTCGACTTCAATGGAAGTGTGGAGAACCTGCAATTCGAGAACTGCACATCACTCACTGAACTGGTAATAACTTCTGATGCAGTCTACGAGATAGACCTCACAGGACTTTCCAACTTGAGAAATCTCAGAATCTACCAGACTCCCGGACCACAGACCCTCGACCTGTCCGGCAACGGAAAACTTCAGAAAGTGTACCTGCAAAATGTCCCGAATCTGACTTCCATCCACAGCGGAGAGACCGCACTGACACAGCTTGAGAGTATTACCCTCTGGTACTGTTCCAGCTTGACCCAGCTGTCCCTGCCGAACGCCTCGAGCCTTGCTTCCTTGGATCTCAACAACATATCTTCCATCACCGACCTAAATCTTTCCGGGTGCAGTTCCCTCAGAACACTGACCCACGACTACAATCAGACCATTCTGCCACTCCAGACCCTGAACCTGAACGGATGCTCCTCGCTGCAGGAGGTAACCCTGAAACTGGGCAACAACTCCACCCTCGAGGCTATAGACTTCTCCACCAGCCCGACACTGAGGGAGGTGAACCTTTCAAGCGAGAATTACTCAGACGGCAACAATCTCAAATCCATTAATCTATACGGATGCACAGGCATTGAGACCATGAATCTGCAGTATCTGAGAAAACTAAGCTATCTGGATGCATCCAATGCATCAATCGCCAGTCTGGAAATAAGATACGCAGACTCACTGAGCACAGTGGACCTGACATCCAATTCAAGGCTGACCGAACTGGCACTGTACGACTGCTATAATCTGGCTGAACTGGAATTGACCGGGTGCTCAATGCTGAAGACTGTAAACCTGGAAGACATCAATGCTCTATCTGAACTCGACATGTCCGGGATCAGCACACTCTCAAGCATCAGTCTGAGATATCTGGACCAACTCAGACGTCTGTCCCTTGCAGGTTGTTCCTCAGTCACCTCCATAGATATGTCTTCAGTATACTTGACCAGCGCGGACTTCTCTGGATGTACATCCCTGACCGAACTTCCATACATCTGGAACAGCAACCTCACGGATCTGAACATACGCAAGTCGGGCATACAGGAAGTCGAACTGGAGATGAACAGAGCCACCAACCTGCAGACAATTCAAGTGGACAGTTCCAGCCTGAGGACATTCTACTACTACAGCGGCAATCATTCCCTCACCCAGGATTCCCTCGATTTTTCAGGATGCACTGACCTGGACTCAGTAAATGTGGACGGCAGCCAAAGCGCTCAGTTCTCCACTATCATCCTGGACGGATGCCCTGATGTCGGATCGCTGAGACTCTCCAGCCTTCCAGCATTCACGACCCTGTCCATAAATGACGGAGCCTCCATCGACCGGTTCTATATGGACTACTGCGACAATATAGAGCAACTTGACATCAGCAACATGAACATCCGCCACGCCTATATCGGAACAACCTCCAACAACGACCAGCTGGCACTGCTTACGGCCGAGAACTGTCCTTCGCTGGAAGAACTGGTCATAGGCAATTCCAGCGGTAATATAGGACATGAGCACTTGGGCGCCCTCTCGGTCAACGGCTGCACAGCTCTCAGAAATCTTGAAATATGGAGCTGCAGCCAGCTATACCTTTTCAATACCGAGAACTGCGGAAATCTGGAAAATCTGAGAATATGGAACAACTACTCCTCCAGCGCCATTCTTCCGACCCTGAGCCTCAGCGGCTTCCCCCTGCTTAAAACACTTGCCCTTAAGAGTCTCCCTGAACTATCCAGCCTCAATCTGACAATTCTGCCGCAGCTGGAAAGTCTCGAACTATCCAACATGAATCTTAAGACAGTCAATTGCGCGAACCTCAACAGACTCAGTTCCATCTCACTCTCGGCTTCTGTCCCTTCCGACACCCTCAATCTGAGCAACTGCTCCTCACTCTCCGGACTGACTATCGACGGACAGTCATCCAGAAGACTAAAGGTACTCCACGCCGACGGCCTTACCAGCCTGCGCTCGGCAGTAATCAACTACACCAGTCTGAGCGGAGCCCTGAATTTCACATGGCCGGCACTGGAAACACTGCGAATGGAGAACAACAACAACATTACCAGTGTCCAGATAGCTGAAGGCAACCAGCTGAGACGTGTCATCATGAAGAGCAACTCAAATCTCGACATAGCGGCAAGCCGGTTCAATGCCGAACAGACCCTGACCGACTTGCGCCTGATCGGCAACTCTTCCCAGCTGAGCGACTCCAGTCTGGTTCTAAACCTTACGGGCCATGCAGTACTGGACACACTCGCTGTAATGAACACCTATCAGGTCAAGTCCATCAATGTCTCCGGCTGCCAGGAACTGACTCTCCTCAATCTAGACAACTGCTACTATCTCAATACTCTGGACATCTCCGGATGCCCCAGCCTGCTGAAAGTCGACCTGGCGGAATGCAATCTGAGCACGGAGGCCGTCCTGAACCTCTTCATCCAGCTGCCGGAGCGTGAGCTGAGAGACCAGGCGAACTACCGGCTATCGGGCAATCCCGGGGCCACCAATGCCGACAACTCTGAGGCAGTCCGGAAGAACTGGATTCCCACTACAAACGACATCGCAAGCGATATCCACTGAGCCACGAACAGCGCAGCGGCCGACGCAACCGCTGCGCTGTTTTAAGTTACAACTAAAAAGAATCGCTGGCACGGGGCGAATTCAGAACCACCTGACAATAAGCGACTTATCTCAAGAAGTGGTGGAAGCAAGAGATTTTAAATCGGAGGAAAGCACGCCCCATCTTTGTTATCACTTGGTTATCAACTAGTTCCAGAACAAGAGTGTGCGGCTGCGGAAAAAAGAGCCTGACCGCGAACCGAAGGAGCGGAGTCAGAAAGACCGGGCACTGTTTTGCTTTTTTGCCGAAAAAAGATATCTTTGTAGAATGTATACTGGAATATGGATAGAGTAGTACTGTTTTTCATGACCCTGCTGTCACGGCTGCCGCTGAGAGTGCACTACGCATTCTCATCATTTTTGGCATGGCTGCTGCAGAAAGTCCTGCACTACCGCGTCCAGACAGTCAACATCAATATAGCACGATCATTTCCGGAACTCAACTACAAGGAGATCAGAGAGGTGGTGGACGATTTCTACCACCATCTCGCGGACACTGTCGTAGAGTCGGTATGGATGCTCACGGCATCGACGGAAGCCGTGGGCAGGCAGGTACGCATAACCGGCCAGGATGCCCTGAACAAGGCTCTGTCCCTGAACCGCAATGCCGTGATAATGGTCGGACATCTGGGCAACTGGGAGATCTTCACCGGTCTGCCCGATCTTAGGAGCCACTACGGCATCGACATCGACAACAAGGACTTCCTCTACGTGTACAAAAGACCCAAAAGCAAGCTGGCGGACAAAGTCATCACACGCATCAGGACCAGGCACGGCTCCTGCTCCCTTATCGAGTCGCACCAGATCATCAGGCACATCGTCCGCCACCGCGAGGGCAGACAGGCATTTTTCTTTATCTGTGACCAGAATCCGCCCCACTGCATGAGCCGATTCATCGCGGACTTCCTGAACCAGAAGACCTACATGATCGAGGGGCCAGAGACCGTCGCTGCCAAAATGGGCATGCCGGTCCTCTACTGCGGTCTGATCCGACACGGACGGAAGGACAACGAGGCGCATTTCGAGCTGATAGCGGAGAACGCTGCGGAATGTCCCGAGGGTTTCATCACGGAGAGGTTCGCACGCCTGCTGGAAGCCGACATAATAGAACATAAGTCAACGTGGCTGTGGAGCCACAAAAGATGGAAAAAACGCATATCATGAAACTCAGAATCATCACCGTGCCGGTACTGGCCGGCATCATGGCACTGACAGCCACAGGACAGAATGTCAACCGACTGGAGAAAGGTCAGACCCCTCCGGACGGAGTAGTCATCTACTCCCTGCCGCAGACTTCCGTGCATCTCACAGTAGAAACTGTCTGCGAGACCTATACCCCCGGTCCCTACAGCGGATATGCCAAGAAGTATCTCGGCATCGACGTACCTCAGGAAGCCAGCACCACATACACCCTCAGCAACGTCAGGATGACGCCATACCTGGAGGCTGACCGCTCGTGCAGCTATATCGTCAATCTCGACGGCCTGCTGGGAGAAGCTTCTCCGGCTTCCTTCTTCGAATTTTCCTCACAGGGCCTCCTGCTTCTGTCCGACGAGAACAAGGGCAGCGGCAATTCCTGGAGATTCCCTTCCATTGCACCCGGAACCGAAGTCCTGTCATCAGAGGCGACAGCCAATCTGACCTCCACCGAGACCACTCTGTACCGGACTGTCCGCAACGACCAGGGCGGATACGACCGTGTGGCCGTCCGCCAGAGCCAGGTAGTGGAGAAAAGTCCTGAGAAGAAAGCTCAGGAAGCAGCGGCCATGATTCTCTCCCTAAGGGAGAACCGCATCAACATCATCACCGGAAATACTGACGCCACGTTCAGTGGAGACGCCCTCAGGGCAGCTGTAGAAGAGATCGGACGCCTGGAGAACGAATACATGGCACTCTTCACAGGCACCACAGTTTCCTCCGTCCAGGAGATGAGTTTCGAGGTAGTACCGCAGGCAGGCAAGGAGGAGGAGCTGGTCATAGCATTCCGCATCTCTGACACCCACGGACTGCTTCCTCCGGACAATGTCTCGGGACGTCCCATCGTGATGGAGATAAGCCCTGAGGATGCAGAGGACTTCTACTCCGAACAGGTAATCGGAGAGGTGGAGGCCCGCAAACCGAGGGCCAAGCACGAGGCTGCCCTCCGCGGCAATATATTTTACCGTATCCCCGCGATATGCACGGTACGCATTATTGACGGACAGGACCTCATCCTCAAAAGCCGGATACCGGTATATCAGAAGGGTGAGGACCTCACCTTCCCCGTCCATGTTCTCGTAAAATAACTGTTAACAACTTATAAACACTAACGACGTATGACAATCGACAATCTAGATCCCAAATGCGTGTGGAAAAATTTCTATGCGCTGACACAGATTCCCCGTCCCTCGAAGAAAGAGTGGAGGGCAGTGGACTTCATGGAGAATTTCGGCAGGAACCTCGGACTGGAGACCATCCGCGACGAGGTGGGCAACATCATCATCCGCAAGCCCGCCACCCCCGGCATGGAGAACCGCAAGGGCGTAATCCTTCAGGGCCACCTCGACATGGTGCCCCAGAACAACAATGACGTACAGCACGACTGGGAGAACGACCCCGTGGAGACATGGATTGACGGCGAGTGGGTGAAGGCCAAAGGCACCACCCTGGGAGCCGACAACGGTCTCGGCTGCGCCGTTGCCATGGCAGTGCTTGAGTCCAACGACCTGGTACACGGTCCCATCGAGGCCCTCTTCACCATCGATGAGGAGACCGGCATGACCGGTGCCAAGGCCCTCAAGGGAGGCATCCTCAAGGGCGACATACTGGTCAACCTCGACTCCGAGACCGAAGGAGAGCTCTACGTGGGCTGCGCCGGAGGTCTGGACACCGATGCAGAGTTCAGCTACAAGTCCGAGCCGGTAAGCAAGGACACCGACCAGTACCGCATCATCATCAAGGGACTCCGCGGAGGTCACTCCGGCATGGAGATCAATGAGGGACGCGCCAACTCCAATAAACTGATGGCCCGTCTCCTCCTTCCCCTGCTCAGGGACTTCAAGGGAGAGCTCATCTCCATCGAGGGCGGCAACATGCGCAACGCAATACCGCGCGAGGCACAGGCCACAGTCGCCCTGCCCGAGAAAAAAGCTGCCAAGGCCCTCAAGGCCCTGGACGCAGCAGTAGCCGACATCGAGCACGAGTACGCTCCCATAGATCCCGGCATCGAGGTCCTCGTGGAGAAGACCAAGGGAGCCAAGAAGATTATCCCCACCGACGTCGCCCTGAACGTAGTGAAGGCCCTCCTCGCCTGCCCCTGCAACGTGGACCGCATGAGCCTCGTTATGCCCGGCCTCGTGGAGACATCCAACAACCTCGCAATCGTGAAATCCGACAACAAGAAGATCAACGTCAAGACCCTCATGAGAGGCTCGACAGACTCCGCAAAATATGCCCTGAGAGACGCGATTCAGAGCGCCCTCGAGCTCGGCGGCGCCAAGGTCAAGTTCTCCGGCGGATACTCCGGCTGGCAGCCCAACATGGAATCCGATATCCTCAGGACCATGAGGGAGACCTACAAGGCCCTCTACGGCAAGGAGCCTGAGGTAAAGGCCATCCACGCCGGCCTCGAGTGCGGTATCCTCTCCACCAACTACCCTCACTGGGACATGATCTCCTGCGGACCGACCCTGATGTCTCCCCACTCTCCCGACGAGCGCCTGCTCATACCCACCGTGGAGAAGTTCTGGAACTTCATCAAGGAAGTCCTCAAGAACATTCCCGCGAAGTAATTTTGGTAATTAACGGATAATTCGTATATTTGCAGCCCTTTCCCGTACAGGGGGAAGGGCTTTTTAATTACTAATTTAATAACAATCAAAATGTTAAAACAGTACGAAACCGTTTTCATTGCAACTCCCGTTTTATCTGAGGAACAGATAAAGGAAGCGGTAGAAAAGTATCGCGGCTACATCCTCTCCGAGGGTGGTGAGATCGTGAACGACGAGGACTGGGGCCTCAGGAAACTGGCCTACCCCATCCAGAAGAAGACCACAGGGTTCTACCACCTGTTCGAGTTCAAGGCCGACTCTCAGTTCATCGAGAAGCTCGAGACACAGTACAGACGTGACGAGCGCATCATCCGTTTCCTCACATTCGTGATGGACAAGGACTCTATCGCCTACTCCGAGCGCAGACGCTCCAACAAGAAAGAATCAACAACAGCCAACACAGCAAAGGAGGAATAAACCATGGCCGCAAACAACGAAATCAGATTTCTCAACCCTCCTACAGTAGAGGTTAAGAAGAAAAAATACTGCCGCTTCAAGAAAGCGCACATCAAATACGTGGATTACAAGGACGCTGAGTTCCTCAAGAGGTTCCTCAACGAGCAGGGAAAGATTCTCCCCCGCCGTCTGACCGGTACTTCCCTGAAGTTCCAGCGCAAAGTAGCCCAGGCAGTTAAACGTGCAAGGCATCTCGCCCTGCTCCCTTACGTAACAGACTTATTGAAATAAGGAGGACAGTGTATGGAAATCATTCTGAAACAGGACGTTGCCAATCTCGGGCATAAAGACGATATCGTAAAGGTAAGAAACGGCTACGCTGTCAACTACCTCATTCCCCAGGGCATGGCTATTCTCGCCACCGAGTCTGCAAAGAAGGTGCTTGCCGAGAACATCCGCCAGAGGGCACACAAAGAGGCCAAGCTCCGCGAGGAGGCCAGCGCTCTCGCAGCCAAGATCAATGGTCTGACCATAAAGCTCACCGCCAAGATGAGCTCCAAGGGCAAGATCTTCGGTTCTGTAGGCAATATCCAGATTGCCGAGGCCATCGCCGCTCTCGGAGTGGAGGTTGACCGCCGCAACATCACCATTGCCGGCATGGACAACATCAAGGAAGCCGGTATCTACGACGCCAGCGCCAAGTTCTACAAGGACATCAAGGCTGACTTCAAGGTAGAGGTAACCGGTGACGGCACTGAGACTGCAGAGGAGACTCCCGCAGCCGAGTAAGCTGATCCGGCACTCAGGACAAGGGCGATCCTTCGGGACCGCCTTTTTTTATGTCCACAGCCGAATAGAGATCCTGCGAAGGCCATGACTCGACGCGGGAGGAAGCAGTACGGTACATCCGGTCTATATACCGGGTGAACTTCGAGCCTTTCCACGAACTGGTATTGGTTACGAACATCCAGATATATCCGTTGGCCTGCTTCTTGACCAGAGCACTGGTGCCGGCAAGCGTGCCCGTACGGGACCAGTCCGAAGACGCTCCCGCGCGCACCCATCCGACAGGACGGTAAGGGTGTTCCGGATCAGCGGTCATGGCACGGACACTTTCCGGAGATATGACGTCCGGAACGGAAGGGTCTCCGTCAATGGAGGCTACAAAACGTACAAACTCGGAGGGCGAGGCGACCCAGGCTCCCGCTCCGCGCAGTCCCTCTATATTGCTGCCTCCGTAACGGCGCCACAGGGTATCTCCGCTGTTGTCGAATGCGGGCACCGGCTCCGCATCATGCGTCTCGTAATAGCGGACTTCATTGGGATAGCGGTCCTCGTAGAAATTATGGGCCAGGTGCATGTCATAGCATCCTGCCGGATGAAGGATATTCTCCTGACAATATTCCTCATAATCCATTCCGCTGCACACCTCTATGACCTTTGTCAGAATGAGGTATCCCAGATTGGAATACCGGAAGCCGGTACCCGGCGTGTAGCCCAGCCTCTCCCCCAGCGCATATTCTATGACACGGTCCATGTCCGGCACCGTGTCCAGGTCCTCCCAGATGATAATCTCGCGGGTAGTGAAAAGCGGGTCGCCCTTATGCATGGTGAATCCGGCTTCATGGCGAAGCAGCTGCCCGACCGTTATATCCTTCGCTCTCCGGTCGCGGATATCGCTGAACCGGGGACAGTCCAGAATCCCTCCCTTGCCGAAGACCCGGTCGTCCAGACTCAGGACCCTGCGCTCACACAGCTGCATGACAGCCGTGGCCGTCACCAACTTGGAGAGCGAGGCGATACGCATTATATGCCCAGGGGACATCGGCACGCCCTCCTCCTCGTCGGCCCAGCCGTAACCCTTTGAATATACCAGGCGGCCGTCCTTCATGACAGCGAGACTGCCGCCCTTGATCTCCCATCTTCTCATGAACTGTTCGATATAGGAGTCGAGGGCGGCAGCCTTGGCCGAACCGCTCAGGTCGTTGGTAAGAAATTCGTTTATAGAGACATAGTCCTGTTCCGAAAGACTCTCATCCGCAACTTCCGCTGTGTTTCCGGATCTGCCCGCCACTGTCAGGACAGTAAATGTCACTGCCGCTGCAAGCAGCAGGAGAGCGGCCGATATCTTCCAGACACTTCTCATTTAAAAGTCCTGCAGCACAACAGGAAATCATTGATGACCTCCTCATTGCCGGTACCGGCGGTCCTGCTGAGATACCATGTAGCCATCGGACGTGAGGCTCCCGAGATGTTGAGAACCGCGAAAACGGTGCTGTCGTACCCTTCTACAGGGGATTCAGTAACAGCCAGGTCAGCCTCCGAGTCAGCCAGCATGGCCACAGCCTCCTCCCTGGTGCGCTCAAGCACAGAGATCTCTGCTCCGGGATAAATTCGGAGATAGCTGTCAATCAATGGCCTGAGGACAAATTTCGCAGCCTCCGGAATGGCAGCCACCACCAGTCTTCTCCGGTCTTCCCTGCGCGGAGGCATCAGCTCGCGGTCAGCACAGCGGTAGAGATTGAGTATCTTCTCGGCATATTCGAAGAGAATCTTGCCCTTGGGCGTCAGTACGGTCTCCTTGCGGCTCCTGTAGAAGAGCATGTCTCCGACGGATCCCTCAAGTTCTGAAATGTGGTTGCTTACAGCCGGCTGGGTTATGCCGAGCTCCTTGGCCGCGGCGGTAAAAGAGCCTTTCATCGCCACCGTGTGAAATACTTTTAGTCTGAAATCGCAGATCATTTATATTTAGTATTACCTACTATGAACACCGGGCGGTGAGGAGGTGAAATGGAGAGCGGATTACTCCGGCATAACCTAGTAGTCGTTAATACTGCAAATTTGCAAAAAAATATCGAATATTCCAACTACGACTCGCGGCGGGAGGCGTATGTATCGTCGATAGTATCCAGTTCCGTGTTGTACAGTTTCTTGCCGGACACAGCGTCATTGTAGGTGCATGGACCGGAGATACATCCGTCAGGACATACCATCATCTCCAGGAACTTGGCCGGAGCCTTCTTGGTCTTGGCATAGCTCTTCATAAGAGCGATATTCTTCTTGTCCATGCCGGCAACGCGGAGGGAGTTGATATCCTCGCCCAGGAAGGCCTTCACGGCGCCTGCGACTCCGCCGCTCTGACCGAAGGCATGAGCCTCCTTGACCGAGAGAGTCTCCACCTGATAGGGCTCGACCTTGTCGAAGTCTATCTCATAACCCGAGAGAACACTGCCCAGCTCCTCGAAGGTCATGACATAGTCCACATTGGGGTTGTTCCTGGCTTCCTTGCGCTTGGCAATGCAGGGCCCTATGAACACCTGCTTGGCTGCGGGATATTTTTCCTTGACTATCTGCGCACTGTAATACATGGGCGAACCTGTGGACGAGACATAGGGAGCCATGTCGGGGATGTGCTTGCGCACCAGCTCTATCCATGAAGGGCAGCAGCTCGTGGTCATGAACGGCTGACCTTCGGCCAACTTCTCCTTCAGCTCATGCGCCTCGTTGGTCACTGTCATCATAGCACCTTCGGCCACCTCCACCACTGCCGAAAAACCTATCGCCTTGATGGCACCGTAAAGCTTTTCCTTGGAGGTGCTGAACTGACCCAGGATAGAAGGAGCGACCATAGCCACTACGGGACGGCCCTCCCATATATTGTTGAGCACGTCAAATACCTGCGATATCTCGAAGATAGCTCCGAAAGGACAGGCGTTCAAGCACTTGCCGCAGTAGATGCACTTGTTCTCATCGATATGCTCCACTCCGTACTGGTCCTTGGATATGGCTTTCACCGGGCAGGCCTCCTCGCACGGTACCGGGATGTACACGATGGCATGGTAGGGACAGCTCTGATAGCACTTGCCGCAGTTGATGCAGAGATCGTGGTCTATCACCGCCTGGCCGTGACGCTTGATGTCATGGCTGATGGCGCCCTTGGGGCAGTTCATGGAACAGCTGCGGGCCACGCACCCACGGCAGAGGTTGGTAATCTCGTAGTTTGTCTTCACGCAGGAGGAGCATGCCTCGTCTATGACGCACATGATATTGTCCTTCTGCTCTCTCTCACCGCTTATAGCCCGGCGGGCATACTCCGACAGAGGAGTGAGTTCATCCTTCTCGTCATTCATGTCGTAACCGAGGAGGGGGAACATCTTGTATTTCCACACAGCCCTCTCCTTATGCACGCAGCACCTTCCGAGCACCTCGGCCTTGCGGGGACTGAGCTGGATAGGCAGTCTGTCGATATCGGCTACGAGCCGGTCCTCTTTCCATTTATTAACCATCATCGCCAGCAGCTTGTGGCGGACAATCATCACATTGTTAGTAAAAGCCATACAATTACTTAGAATTCGTTAGAAAAATGCTGCAAATGTAACACTTTATCCCTAATCTCCAACTTTTCCTGAAGGATATCTGAAACCTCCAACAGCAAGCCTGATTATAGACACTTTAGGGCGGGGCACACTGTATTCCTGAGATGACAGGACGGCTGCCCCGCGCATGCTCCGGAAGTCCCTGTGCGCCCTCAGTACGGCCTTGAAGAAAGCGGTCCTGCCGGTAAGCAGGTAGACACAGCCGATGAGACCGTCCACACACATGCGCGTGAATATTATCCTCCGGCGGCTCTCCGCGGGCAGGTTCTTGTACATCATCAGAAGATTGTTACGGAAATTGAGGTAGAGCTTGCGGGGAGAGTTGTTGGGCAGAGTGCCGCCTCCGACATGATAGACCTTCGAGGCGGGATCCACCCATACCTCCCAGCCGGCAAGCTGCGCCCTCCAGCACATGTCAATCTCCTCCATGTGCGCGAAAAAGCTCTCATCCAGACCGCCCAGCTGCCGCCATACTTCCGCCCTCACCATACATGCCGCTCCCGAAGCCCAGAACACCCGGCACGGAGTATCGTACTGCCCCCTGTCCTCCTCTATCCTGTCCAGAATCCTCCCCCTGCAATAGGGGAAATACCACCTGTCCACGAAACCTCCGGAGGCCCCGGCATGCTCGAACCAGCTCCTGCGACTGAAGCTCAATATCTTGGGTGCACATACGGCACATCGGGGACGGCTGTCCATGAACTCCTCCAGTTCCGAGAGCCATCCAGGAGTCACCTCTATGTCCGAATTGAGCAGCAGATAGTAGTCAAACTCCCCCGCATGTTCTCTGTCCAGATATCCCAATGCCCTGTTGTACCCTCCGGTAAATCCATAGTTGCGGTCCAGCAGTATCAGTCTGACCTGCTCCGGCCACCTTTCCCGCAGCAGGCTCACCGACCCGTCCTCCGAGCCGTTGTCCGCCACATACAGCACATCTCCCTCAGGCATGCACTCCAGCACGGAGGGGATGAACTGTCCGAGAAAATCCTTTCCGTTCCAGTTAAGTATTACGACAGCAGTCCGTGACATGGCAGAAAGGGATTATAGGATATTCTTGAGCAGAGGCAGATGCACTGCGTTGGAGCCTTTCAGAAGGACGGTGCATCCTTCCGCAGGCTTCTCTTCCAGCACCTTGCGGGCCTCCTCCACGTCCCGGCAGAAAGTAAAGCGACTGTCCACTGCAGCAGAAGGGCACTCCCTTGCTGCACGGAGAAACTCCCCGCCTACCAGCAGGATCCTGGAACAGTCCTGTATGCCGGCGGCAGTCTCCATCACCCTGACGTGTTCCCGGACAGAGTCCTGCCCCAGCTCGAGCATTTCTCCCAGAATCAGCATTTTATCATGGAATTTCGATGCGGCGAAATTGCTCAGGGAAGCCCTCATGCTGGAGGGATTGGCGTTGTATGTGTCCAGAACCAGCAGGTTGCGGGCGGTACGTTCCAGTTGAGAACGGAGATTCGACGGCACGTATGCCTCCACAGCGGCGGCGGCATCCTCCAGGGACACTCCGAAATAACGTCCGGTACAGAGGGCCGCCATCACGTTCGGCGCATTGTAGGAACCGACCAGGTGAGTGGACACCGTAAGCCCCTCGGGAAGCCTCAGACGGAGGTAGGGTTCCTCAGCTGTCACCGGCAGTATGGATGCTCCGGCCGCCTCCACCCCGTAACGGACCGTCTTCAGATCCGGCCTCATGGAAGCCATGGAACAGAGATCCGGGTCATCGGCATTGAGGAATACGGTATCTCCGGTGCGCTGCAGGTAATCGTACAGCTCGCCCTTTGCCCGCTTTACCCCCTCGAAAGAGCCGAAACCCTCGAGATGAGCCTTGCCCACATTGGTGATCAGTCCGTAGTCCGGAAGGGCAATGGCCGCCAGGGCCGCTATCTCCCCGGGATGGTTGGCCCCCATCTCTATCACGGCTATTTCCGTCTCCGGAGTTATGCGCAGCAGGGTAAGGGGCACTCCGATATGGTTGTTCAGATTGCCTATGGTGGCCGTCACACGGTATCTGGCAGAGAGGACGGCGCAGATAAGTTCCTTGGTCGTGGTCTTGCCGTTGGTGCCGGTAAGTCCCAGCACCGGTATGCGGAAGCCGGAGCGGTGACGGCGGGCGAGTGCCTGAAGGGCCTCCAGGGTATCATCCACAGCGATATATCTTCCTCCGTCCGGGATGCCGCTGTCCCTGGAGACCACTGCCCATGCGGCCCCCGATTCCAGTGCCGCGGCGGCAAAGAGGTTGCCGTCGAAATTGTCCCCCCTCAGGGCGAAGAACATCACCCCGGGCTCTATCCTGCGGCTGTCGGTCGACACTCCCGCAGAGGAGAGAAATGCGTCATAGAGCCTGTTCTCTATTGTCCTGTCCATTGTCTTAAGAAATTCTCACCTTGTTACTTCCGTCCTGTGGAGCCGAAGCCTCCCTCTCCCCTGGCGCTTTCCTCCAGAACCTCGACCTCCTCCCACTCCACACGCTCGTGACGGGCCACGACCATCTGGGCTATGCGCTCGCCGGGATTCACGGTGAACGGCTCGGAAGAAAGATTGACCAGAATCACCTTGATCTCCCCGCGGTAGTCCGCATCTATCGTACCGGGGGTGTTGACCAAAGAAATTCCGTGCTTGACTGCCAGACCGCTGCGGGGACGTATCTGAGCCTCGAATCCCGCCGGCAGTTCAATATGAAGACCGGTAGGGATAAGCTCCCGCTGCAGGGGGCCGAGCGTTACGGGCTCCGTGATGTCAGCCCGGAGATCCATCCCGGCAGACTGGCCGGTGGCATAGGAAGGTGCCTCGAAATGAGACTTATTGACTATCTTGACTTTCATTTACTGGTGTTTTATGTCGTCTGAAATATTTCTCTATGACGTAGAGGCCGGCGAGGTAGATTCCCAGCATCAGGGTGCGTATGGCCAGGATCCAGCCGTAAGGCAGGGTGTCCGGGACAGCCATGGCGAGGGTGTAGAGGAGCCCTCCGAAGATGAGTATGCTGTTGATCTTGCCCCAGCGGTAAGGTATGGGATAGTGCTTCTGTCCAAGCAGAGCACTGATTACAAACATGGTGAGATAGCTGGCGAAATGAGCCCAGGCAGCGGCGTGATATGAATATACGGGCAGGAACACGATATTGATGACGGCGGTGACGGCAAGTCCGGCCAAGGTGATGTATATGGCGTAGACGGGGCGGTCGGAGAGCTTGTACCACATCGACACGTTGAAAAGCATGCCCATGAACATATAGGCCGCCAGCATTATCGGCACGATATCCATGCCCTCCCGGAAGTCACTTCCCACTATGAGCTGGATGATATCCAGATAGAATGTCACTCCCAGGAATATCAGCATGCAGAACATCACGAAGTACTCCATCACCGAGGCGTAGATGCGCTTGAAATCCTTCTGCCGGGTATTGGAGAAGAAGAACGGCTCGGCGGCGAAGCGGAACATCTGCACGAAGAGGCTCATGATGACGGCCACCTTGACTGCGGCCTGGTAGACGCCCAGGTCGGCCCTCCACAGACTGTCGTCCACATTGAAGAAGCGGAAGAGGATACGGTCCAGAAAATCGTTCATGACCCCGGGAAGTCCGGCCACCATCAGGGGCAGGGAGTAGCGCAGCAGGCCTTTCAGTGTCCTGCGGTCCGCCCCGAGACCTATCCGCAGCAGGTCAGGTATGAAGAGTATGAAGCAGAGCACGCAGCTGACCAGTATGGAAAATATCGGGTAGGAGAAATCCGGTACGGCCGGTATCAGTCCCGAGAGCAGGTTGTCCGGATGCGCGGCGGCATACCCGGGATACCAGAGGAAGAGCAGCAGGTTGCTTCCGGCCTCCGTAAGGATTTTCAGCACCTTGAATGCGGCGAACCTCCAGGCTTTGTCCATCTGCCGCAGCCTGGCGAACAGGATTGCGGTGAAGCAGTCCGAGAAAAGGATGATACCTATATAAATATAGACGTTCCAGTATCCGCCGTAGCCCATCCTTTCCGACAGTCCCCTGCCGAAGAATATCATCAGCAGGAGAAATACGGCCGAGACCGCTGCCACGGCTGCCAGAGCTCCGGAGAATACCTTCCGCGGCTCATAACCCTCCTTGTTGGCGAAACGGAAGCAGCCCGTCTCCAGTCCCATGGTCAGCAGCACCTGGAGGACGGCTATGTAGGACATGAACTCCGTAAGCACACCGTAGTCCGACGTGGAAAGGGTGTAGGTGTACAGGGGCAGGAGCATGTAGTTGAGGAAACGGGCGACGATCGTACTGGTCCCGTAGATTGCCGTCTGTCCGGCCAGCTTGCCGAGTATCTGTTTCATTCCCATAGTCTTCAACGCATTTTAGTTCTTCAGTCCGTGCTCCCTGAATATCAGGAAACCGATATTGAATGAAGGGTACCACTTGGCCTTCTCTGCCTTCTCGTAATATGCGCAGGAGAGGGAGACAGGCCCTATGGGGGACTGCCAGACCAGGGCCGCATTGCCCAGAAAGCCTCCCTTGGGGAAAGGCGCGGAATAGCTGTAGCCTCCGGATGCGGTCTGCTCAAGTGCCTTGTACGGCTGGAAATACCCTCCGGACAGCTGCAGGAAAAAGCTCTTGGAGAACTTTATTATCGGAGTAATCATGGCTCCCAGGTATATGGGGGCCCTGTATCCCCCTATCATCAGGGTCCTGCTGTGCACCGTAGGCTGAAAGGCCGGCATAGCTATCATGGTGGACGTGTAGTCGCAGAGGTTCAATGCCGTGGATACGGTCAGATCTATGTTGTATCCCAGTGAGAACCAGCGGCCGAGATCGTAATAGTCCTCCAGGTTCAGACGAGCCAGGAAAGTATGCTTGAGCGGCGTCGCGACAGTAGTACCGTCTGCGAACATGGTGCCTTCGGTATGGCTTTCGTGACTGAAAATGTACCTGAATTCCAGGAGACGCCGCCTGCCGGAGGTGGGATACATATTGTAATCCAGAGTGGTCTGGGCCATTTTGAGCCTTGCGGTCAGATAATTCAGGCGGGTGTGGTCTTCCCTGTCGTACTGAGTGTAATTGTCAGCGGGGAAATACACGTACTGGTTGGTTCCGGCCGTAATGCCGAACTCTGCCAGGATGCTGCTGCTATAGGAAATGGGAGTTCCCATGTTGAGCGTCAGGTAGGTCTCGTTCTCCCTGATGTTACTTGCCAGGGACTTGGAGAAAAGCAGTCCCTGACTGCTGCCGAAATAGTCGAGCTGCTGGGTATTGAGCATCACCTCGTACAGGAAAAGAGGGCGTATGCCTATATGCTGCCGGTAATACAGTCCCGCACCTGTAAAGAACTGTCCGATGTCCAGATTCAGCGCCACATTCCACGGATGCTGGGAGAAATGAGTGTGGGACAGTCCCACGAATCCCTGCATAAGGGAGGAGGACGAGATGTTGCCGCCCATGGAGATTGACAGCACATTCTTGGGGACAGTCTGAAGCCGCAGAGTGAAGAGCGAGTCCCGGTTCATGACGGCGGTGGGATAGAAGGACTGTATGGCATTGGTCGACAGCACCCTGTAATACCCCCGCTTGGCCTCCGTAAAGGAGAATGTATCTCTCTTGTCTGTGATGGTGGCCGAGATATACCTTCTCTGGGCGTCAGTGAGAGGTCCGTTCACCTCCACTGAGTCAAACTTCAGTTCCTGACATCTGCTTCTGAAAGCGATACGCATGGAGTCCACCTCACTCTTGGCACGGCGTCTGGTCACCCTGGACAGAATCCTGTCCATGTACAGCATCGCTGTGTCGTATCCCTTGCTCACCAGTTCGTCTATCTTGTCGAACTCCAGCAGCGAATAATCATATATACCGGAAATCAGCACGCCATCTTCCTCCGGAATATCGTAGTCCGTATCCACCGTCATGATGGTCTCCAGCTGCTTGTACAGGTCATCCTGATCGGCTCCTATAGGCTCTCCCTTGACACATTTGGCTCCGATAATAAAGTCGGGGTCGTATTTTTCCTGCATGATCTTCCACGGAAAATTGTTGTAGAACCCTCCGTCGAAGAGCAGCACTGAGTCTATCATCACCGGCTTGAAATAGGCCGGAAAGGTCATGGACGCCCTTATGGCCGAGCCCAGGTCCCCGCTGTCCGAGATGTACGGTTCCTTATGGAGCACATCGGCAGACACGCAGAAGAAGGGCAGCATCAGACGGTCGAAGTCATTTCCGGCCGCCGCCGAGGCATTGGCGAACATCTGGACGAAGGCTATATCCATCGGATAAGGGGATACCAGACTGGTCGGGAGGGATATCTTGACTTTCCTCCGTCCCCTGGCCAGTTCCTTCTCATCCCATTTGATATTGAGATTGACCATCGAAGGCGTGGGATAGCCCGAATACAGATAAGTAAAGAACTCCCTCTCTCCTTCGCCTGTGTACCAGGACTGGAACTGGGGGGTCTTCATCAGTGCCACCATCTCATCCGGAGACATGCCTATGGCATACAGGCCTCCGACTATCGAACCTATGGAAGTACCGCAGATGTAGTCAATAGGCACCCCGTTGTCCTCCAGCGCCTTGATTACGCCGATATGCGAGAGTCCCTTGGCTCCTCCGCCACTGAGCACCAGGCCTACGGACTGGGCTCTGACAGGCACGGCAGCCACTGTCAGGCACAATAAAAGAAAAAATATTGGCAATATTCGGGAGCGCATTATTATCTTTGTAAAATCACTCAAAGATAAGGAAACATCGCTATGAAATCAAAAATTTTTGCCCTGATACTCCTCGTATCGCTGACAGCCGCCTCCTGCGGCAACCGCAACAGTCAGAAAACATCCTCAGACGGTACTGCCGCCTCAGAGGCCACCACAGACACCACAGAAAACACCAAGACCATGGACAGCAACCTCGCATTCGACCCGGCCTCACTGCCGGAGGAGCCCATCTTCGAGATACACACTACAGAGGGCACCATCACCATCCTGCTCTACGCCGACACCCCTCTTCACAGGGACAATTTCGTAAAGCTCGCATCGCAGCACTACTACGACAGCGTACTCTTCCACCGCGTCATCTACAATTTCATGATCCAGACCGGAGACCCGAACACCAAGGATCCGTCGAAGGAAGATGAATACGGCAACGGCGGTCCGGACTACACCATTCCCGCCGAGATCATTCCCGCACACACCCATAAGAAAGGAGCCGTGGCCGCAGCCCGCCTGGGCGACACCGCCAATCCCAGGAGAGAGTCATCCGGCTCGCAATTCTACATCGTACAGAGCGAGGAAGGCTGCAGTCACCTCAACGGAGCCTACACCGTATTCGGCGAGACACTGGACGGATTTGAAGTCATCGACAGGATAGCCTCACTGAGAACCAACGCCATGGACCGTCCGCTCAAGGATGTCCGGATCATCTCCATAACCCCGGTGCTGTAAGGCCATGGACGTAAGAGAAGCACTGCACCGCAGCCGCAGCTACCGCCGTTTTTATCAAGAGACGGCGGTACCTGAGGCTGATCTGAAAATCATCGCAGACGCGGCCCGCCTGTCACCCTCAGGACGGAATATTCAGGCCCTTAAATTTCTGATTACCAACAACCGGGAACTCAACTCCAGAATCTTCCCCACCCTCGCCTGGGCGGGATATCTGCCAGAATGGCCGGGTCCCGAAGAAGGGGAGAGACCTGCGGCGTACATCGTACAGCTGCTTGACACCTCGATAGCGTCCGGCACTATGTGCGACGAGGGCATCACTGCTCAGAGCATGCTGCTGCAGGCAGTGGAGCTCGGCTATGGGGGCTGCATCATAGCCGCTGTCAAACGCCAGGAGCTGCATGAGATACTGGAACTGCCAGAACATCTGAGGATTATCAACGTTATAGCTCTCGGCAAGCCTAAGGAGACAGTAGTTATCGAGGAGATGACTGACGGCCAGTTCAAGTACTGGCGCACTCCCGACGGTATCCACCACGTCCCCAAGCGCCCCCTGTCCGAAGTTGTCATCTTCCGGTGAGTCTGAATCCGGTAATCGGTATAATCGGATCGGGAAACCGGAAATGGCCGCACAGCCCATTTTGCTAAAACACTATACACCAAGCACTTGCAAATAAGCCCCGTGGACGCCTCAAGTCTGAAATCCTTAGCGTCCACAGCACGATTTGCTAACTGACTGACGATCTGGCAGTTCCCGGCCCGCCCCGTGCCGACGATTCATTTTCGTTCATATCCCCGGACATGGCACTTCGCAGACAATCCCACAAATGACCGAGCCGCGATGCCGATAAATCTGCAGCAGTTCACCCGCTGCCATAGAATATTTTTGCGTCAGAGTGGGCGAAATGCAAGGATTTAAGGCTCACGGCGAGGGAGTTTACTATGGTAAATGACCGAGCCGCGATGTCGATAAATCTGCAGCAGTTCACCCGCTGCCATAGAACATTTTTGCGTCAGAGTGGGCGAAATGCAAGGATTTGAGACTCACGGCGAGGGAGTTTACTATGGTAAATGACCGAGCCGCGATGCCGATAAATCTGCAGCAGTTCACCCGCTATGACGCAAAAATAATGCGGTCCAAATCTCACGACTTAGACCGCACTGCTTAACTTAACCTAAAACTTAACCTATGAAAAAACTATCGACTAATTCATATACAAACTCCGTGCCAAACTTTAATTATTCCCTCCCACAAAATCCAAAGCTTCGATACTGAAGCTGAATGGCACCGAACTTACATTCCAAACATCCCCACCGTCAGTCGTATACAGAATAGTTCCGGTAGCACCGGTGGAAGACTTGACTGCCACTGCCCCCCTGAGCGCATCACGGAGAAACGAGACAGAGGAGACAGTCCCTCCAGGATAGGAGTCTGCAGCGAGAGTCACATCCCGACGGGTATAGAAACCGTCTCCGGTCCTGTAAAGCATGCCTCTGTCTCCACATACCCACACGGTTTCTTCTCCACAGGCATCCATGGCAGACATATCGCCCGGAATCATGCTCACTGCCGCCCAGGAGCTTCCCCAGTCAGTGGAACGCAGGACACCCATAGCACCGCTGCCAGTCAGATAAACAGTGCCGGAATCCACCGCCAGGATGTCTTCGGGAACCTGACCGGAATATGCCGCTGCGACCGGAAGCACATTCCAGGTGGTACCTGCGTCAGGAGAATATTCCACAACAGTCCCCCCTGCCTCATCCGTACCGCAGCACCAGACATTTACCCCGTCCGGAGTAGTAACGGCAGTGAAACGGACCACATCGGAGGATGTACGGCAGATTTCCCAAGAGTCCCCTCCGTCTGTAGTCCGGAGAATCAGACAGCTGTCCGCTACTGCCCAGGCATTCACGCCGTCCCTGGACATTACGGCCCGGATATTCATCAGAGGCAGAGTACCGGCCTGATTGCCCCAGGTAGCGCCTCCGTCCTCGGTATGCAGTATCACCGACACATTGTTGACGGTATCAGCATCACCCACTACCCAGCACACTGAATCGTCGACTGCGCATACATCATTGAGATTTACGGCCGGAATCGTTCCGGTGCTGCCCTGCCTTACCCATGTCATGCCGGCATCCAGGGTCCGGAGTATGGTTCCGTAACCGCTGTCCTCCATCCCCACTGCCCAGCCGGAGGTGAGGATATCCATCGTCACATCGCAGGTGACAGAACCTCCGTCTGGAATGCTGACCTGACGCACCACCCCGTAATATCCATCCAATGAGAAACGGACCCCTTGCAGTCCGTCTGGAAGGCCTTCATATATATAAGTGCCTGTCTCGGCCGTGTACACGGCTGAGTCTCCATATATTACTGCCACAGATGCCAGGCCCAGCCCGGAGGCGTCAGTCACCCGGCCTTGGAGCGTACCGGAACCGGACTCAGGCAAATGACAGGATACGACGGCCAGGGCCAGCGTCACTGCCACGGCAGCGGAATTAATTGTCCTCATTCTCATACCTCCTTGGGCCGCTGATACTTGTAGCGGAAAAGCAGCGCAAAGAGGATGGCGACTACGAGGGCGTAGGCGGCGAACATCCACCAGGCATTGCTCCATCCGGTCATAACGGCGTTCCAGTCGATGACTCCGTCGGCCCCGGGTACGCGGTGCGAGTTGACCAGGGCATTGACCACTGCCTGTGCCCCGATAGTGCCGGCAGCTGCCCCTATGCCATTGGTCATCAGCATGAACAGGCCCTGAGCGCTGGAGCGTATCGACTTGTCGGTGGTCTCGTTGACGAAGAGCGAGCCGGAGATGTTGAAGAAGTCAAAGGCTACCCCGTAGACTATCATCGAGAGGATGATGAGCCATACTCCGCTGCCGGGATTACCCGCGGCAAAGAAAGCGAAACGGAGCACCCAGGCCAGCATGGCTATGAGCATCACGTTCTTGATGCCGTACCGCTTCAGGAAGAAGGGAATCAGCAGAATACACAAGGTCTCGGAAACCTGGGAGAGGGATATCAGCATGTTGGAATGCTCGACGCCGAAAGTACCCTGATATTCGGTCAGGTTACCGAAATCGGCCAGGAAGGGATTGGCGAAACCGTTGGTAATCTGCAGGGCAACTCCTAGCAGCATCGAGAAGATGAAGAATACGGCCATCTTCCTCTGCTTGAAGAGGGTAAATGCCCGCAGGCCCATAGCGTCCACCAGAGATTTCTTCTCCTTAGAGCGGTTCACGGGACATTCCGGCAGGGTAAGCGTATAGAGGGCCAGCACGATACTCAATGCTCCAGACACCACATACTGCATGGATGTCTCCTGCATCGCCGCGCCGCGGAAATGCACCAGGTCCACGAACCACATCGAGCAGATAAAGCCCACCGTACCCCAGACCCTGATCGGCGGAAAGTCCTTGACGGGATCTTTTCCTGCGTTCTCGAGAATGGTGTAGGCCACCGAGTTGGAAATAGCGATAGTCGGCATGAAGAAGGCGATACTTACCGCGTACAGTCCGAACAGAGTGCCGTACTGCACCGCCTCCCCGGCCGCCACACCGTAGATACCGGCCCCTATCATGGCCGCACCTGCCAGACCGTGGCATATTCCCAGCAGCCTCTGTGCCGGAATCCATTTATCCGCTATGATACCCATTATGGCGGGCATAAATATCGACACTATGCCCTGGATAGCGTAGAACATACCTATCCTCTCGCCGAACCCCACTCCGGCCAGGTACCGTCCCTGGCTGGTCAGATAAGCTCCCCATACAGCGAACTGCAGGAAGCTGAGTAGAATCAGTCTCAGTTTATATCCTTTCATATGTTCAATTATTTCTCAATCTTCAGTCCGTGGAAGACAGCCGTATAACCGTCATTGGAATCCGTCACCACGATACGCACCTGCGTCACGGGCGCGGACGGCGTGAAACTCAGCTCGCCGTGATACAGTTCTCCTGCCCGCACCACAGAGCCGTCCTCCACTGTATATTCCACATAAGCATCTGTCACATAGAACATCCCCGACGAGGGAGCTCCGCTGGATACCGTAATCCGGCTGCACTCCACCGGCGATGCCATCGTGTAGGTCAGCACATCCCCCTCCCGGAGCACCCGGTCCGAATATCCGGTACCGCCCCGACGGGCCAGACTCTCCAGATTGCCCTCAAGCAGGGGGAAATTGCTCCCGACCGTCATCTCAGGGTCGATGTAGTGACAAAGGTCAATATTGGAGGCTCCCACGGCAATACTGCTCAGCCCGTCCCCGAAGAAAGTCGCGAACCGCATCCGTTCAGGAGCATCCGTCACAATCTCCCCGCGGCATACCGGAGAGGACGCCGTCGGAGTGCCGTCCACCGCATACCTTACCACCGCCGAAGGATGGGGAGGTCTCACCCGCAGACTTCCGCTGAGGCTGTCATAGACCACCTCGGGAGGCGCCACGCGGAAGGCAATGCCGCTCATGTACAGACGGGAGAGATGCCCTTCGTACAGCCTCCTCTCAAAATCGGCGAAATCCCGGTTATCCCTGCTGCTCCAGCCCACCTCGGCCAGAGCGCACAGACGCGGAAAGAGCTGATATTCCATAAGCCTTGGCGGCCATGCCATCAGCTCTGCCCACAGACCGGCCTGCACTCCTACTATCAGGGCACTGTCGGCCGGAGCCCCCGTCAGAATCTCGTCCGGCTCAAGCGAATAGGTCTTGGACAGCGGCACTATCCCGGCCCAGCTGTGCCCTCTCTCGGCACGCGACTGCTTCATGTCCAGATAGCAGTACTCCCCTATCTGGACTACTGTCCGGTAGCCCTTGTCCACCGACATACGTCCGCTTTCCACGCTCCTCCAGGCATAGACCATCGAGGAAGTATCGTAGCGGGCATCGGATATGACTATCTCGTCCCAGCCGGCCATCTTACGGCCCAGTCCGTGGATAATCTCCTCAAGACGGTACACGAAATAGCTGTGAAGTTCCTGCGCCCCGTCCAGTCCCTTCTCCCGGGCCAGAGCCTGACAGTGCGGGCAGTTGTTCCACGGTGTATGGTCCACCTCGTCCCCTCCGATGTGGATGTACTCCGAGGGGAAAAGCGAGGCTATCTCCTTGAAGATATCCCGCAGTATCCGGTAATTTTCCTCCCTGGCCACGCAGAGCACGTTGTCGGTCTCCCCGTTGGCACTGATATACGGCACATCCACAGGACAGGCCATATCCGGGAACACTCCCACCAGAGAACGGCTGTGACCCGGCAGGTCTATCTCCGGGATGATTTCTATATGACGTTCGGCAGCGTACTCAACCACCTGACGTATCTCTTTCTGAGTGTAGTATCCTCCATAGCGGCCGTGTCCCTGACCATAGGCGGCGGGACTCACCTCCCCGTCTCCCCTCCAGGCTCCTTTCTCAGTGAGTTCCGGATATTTGCGTATTTCTATCCTCCAGCCGTTGTCGTCGGCCAGATGCCAGTGGAAACGATTGAGCTTATGAGCCGCCATCCAGTCGATAAGCCTGAGCACATGTTCAGTGTCAAAGAATGTGCGGGAGACATCCAGCATCGTCCCGCGGTAGCCGTATCGGGGTGAGTCATCGACAGTCACCGCATCCAGAGCATAGCGGGTGAGTTCCAGGGAGGTCTCTCCGTACACGGCGGGAGGCAGCATCTGCAGCAGGGTCTGCACTCCGTAGAATATTCCGGCCGAGGCCGAGGCCTCGATGCGCACCCCCTCCGTATCCACACTCAGGGAATATGCCTCCGGGCCGTACCCTTCGGTCAGAATCAGGCTGATGCCTCCCTCAGAAGGAGTATCCGCCACGGGGATGTCGAATGCAAATACAACGGCGAGGCGATCCCTCAGATAAGCTGCCTCGAAATCCAGGCCGGGAGAGGCATACAGGGCCGCCCCCCTCTGAAGCAGCAGCTGTCCCTCTCCAGGCTCAATACTCAGGGGACGTGGGACAATACTGCTGTAGGTCCGGGCACCCAGCAACGAGGCGGCTACGGTCAGAGCCAGCAGGATGGTTATGGTCTTCTTCATACGGTCAGGATAAGAGGATTACAGTATCTCGAATATATCGGCAATCCCCTCGACACTCACTCTGGCGGTTCGCGGGTCCAGGCTCAGCTCCAGATAGGACTCGTCGGTCACCGTCTCTCCGAGACGTATTCCGTCGGAGCTGTACTGCTGGATGACAATACTGCCGTGGGGCCTGAGCAGCAGGATCCGGAGGTTACGGCGCTCTTCCCCGAAGGGAATCTGCATCGAAAGCGTACCGTCAAGAGTATAGTAGGAACGGGGGTCACGGTCGAAGGCATACACGGCCCTTACGATGTCGGGGGCCTGTACTCCGAAGTCCAGGTCCTGGGTCCGGCGGGGGTTGACGCTGAATGTACGGATTGCGCACCAGTTGGTCTTGTCGGACTCGAGCTTGCGCAGACGGACGTAACGGGCGTCCACGCCACGGCCCTGCCACTTGATAACATACTGATGGTCTATGGTGTCGATGAGCGGATACCACAGGCGGCCGTCCTTGGAAGCCTCGAGAGTGGCCAGGTCGAAGTAGTCCACATCGTCAGTCGAGTTGCGGCCCTGGAGGATATCCACCTCCCTCAGACCCCGGACGATACCGAGATCCACTCCGATCCAGTCCCCTGTCTTCTGCCCGTAGGCCGACGTATAATAGGTGGTGGAGTCATCGTCGAACATCAGTTTTCCGGATACGGTCCCGGAGTTGGGGAAGGAGCCTATGGCCGTATAGGAGAAAGGTCCGCGTCCGGCCAGACGGCGGTAGAAGCCGTCCACCATATCGTCCATGGCGTGCTCGTAGAAAGGCTGAAGCTTGAGAGTTCCGGACTTGTGGGCCTCGTATGCAGCCCTGTCAGCAGGGTCCATAAGATTGGCCACGTATGCCGCCCAGAAAGACGCATTGTCCCCTGCCTCATACATCCTCATGAGGTCGAGAGCCCTGCGCCCTCTCTCCCCAAGCTTTGTGAACTCCTCCAGCCAGGGATCCAACTCGCGCATGAGGGCATCGTTCCGGCATTTCTCCGACATCCGGGCATGGGCTTTCTCCACCTCCTCGAAATCCTCCATCAGAGCCGCATACTGCTGCTCCGTCCAGTCTTCCCCGAGACGGAATGTCTCTGTCTCCCATGACTCCTCACGGCGGTAGCCGGACTCGGTGTCACAGGAGTGAATCGCAAAGGTGCGGTATGCATCCCGGGCTTCGGCTCCTGCCAGCATGGTCAGAGCTCTCTCCCAGTTGGCCAGGGGATCGTAGTCCTTGATATTCCAGGCATAGTCGGCCACTCCGTAGAGGGCCAGCCTGGAAGCCTCGGCATGTTCCATCGGATTGCTTACCAGACCACAGAGATTCTTGGAACTCAAGCTGTTGTCCATACCATAGGCCGGTCCCTGCATCACGATATTGCGGCAGTAATCGGTCACGGGGAAGTTCCACCATACCAGCGCAGGACGCTGTATCCTATCCCCCACCCATTTGAGGGTCGAGGAGGTCACGTCGCTGCACACCGCGTCACCTGTCCAGAATACACGGACAGAGGGATTGAGCTCGCGGCCGTAGACAGCCAGGCTGCCGCTGTCAGTAGGATTGGCCCAGGAACGGTTGTAGTCTGTAGGGCAGATAATCAGAGGGGCCACGTCCTCCTTGACAGCCACGAACTCGGCTGTAAGCCGGTTGAGCAGTTCCACCTGCCGCATAGGATCGGTGCCCTCTCCGGAGATATCATCGAAGAAGATGGCGAATGCCCTGACACCCAGGTCGTACATTGCCTCGAACTTTGCCACCAGACGGCCGTAGTCCTCCTCGTTCCACTGGATATCCTGACCGGGATGTACTGCCCAGACGAAATCCACGCGGTTGCGCTCGCAGGCACGCACCAGTTCCGATATCTCCCTGGCCTCAGCGGCCGGATAGGGGTCGCGCCAGTAGGGCGAGCTGTGATACGGGTCGTCCTTGGGCCCGTAGATATAGGTGTTCATCTTGTAGCGGCCGAAGAAGTCAATCAGGGACAGACGGGCCTGGTGGGACCAGGGTGTGCCGTAGAACCCCTCGACCACTCCGCGGGCGGGCAGGTCAGGCCAGTCATTTATGCTGAGGCAGGGCAGCTGTCCGTCAGGATTCTGCTCCACTATCTGGCGCAGGGTCTGCAGGCCGTAGTACGCGCCCAGACCGTCGTATCCCATGATGGATATGGCGTCCTCATCTATGTTGAGCAGATAGGCGCCCGATACTGCCTTTGCCCCGGCCTTGACGGCCTTTCTGGGATGAAAGTCGATTTCGAGTCTCAGGGACTTCTTGTCACCGTGGACAAGAAAGTCCACATCATGGACAAATGCCTCCTGCCGGTCAATGACGCGCACGCCTCCGGAAACGTCCACCGTCCCTTCCTGAGGATGCATCTCAATGACGTGGGGAGTAGGGTTGATTACCGGAGCTGCGGACTCAGCCCCGGCTGCCCGAAGGGACACCGAAAGCAGGAGAGATACCAGCAGCAGTGAGATTTTTCTGAAACAATTCATATTCTGTACTTTATTCGATTGTCATATAACGATACTCAAGTGCAGGGCTGACGGTCACGGCATCGCGGACCTCCGGAGCCGCCGCTCCGCAGGTCCTTGACGGACATGGTCCCGTACTCCTTGTCGAAAGATACCGATATCACGCCGGTGGACAGGTTCCATGAGCCGTCGGCCTCCTCTATGGTATAGTACACGCCCTTGCGGGGATTCTGCACGAGAATGTCGGCATGGGGCTCCGCCTCCGGGTTGCGGACGATGCCGCCGTTGTCGTCCCGGAAGAGACGGAAGATATCCGGAGCATAGAAATCCACTGTCATGCAGTGGCCGTCGCTGAGAATGAGCTCGGCCGAGGTGGGGTTGAGGCGCCTGGCCTCCTTCACTGACTCCTCTGCGGCTCCCGCCTGTCCAGCAGAAGCGGCCGGTGCGGAGAGGCCTGACACCGCTGCTGCGGCGAGAATCAGGAGCATTGTCTTTTTCCCTCTGAGATTCATATCTGAAATTTTCTAAAAATATTTACAAATATAGCATTTTTCATCCACCGAGGGCATAACTTTCCGGAGGAACTTCCCTTCCGACTGAAAGAGATAAAATATTCTGCCGGGAATAGTTGCAAATCCCAATTATTTTACGCTTATTTGCTTAAAATTTGAAACAAACACTAACCTTCATTTTTATGGACAACAACATCCTGAAGTACAACATCAATCCCCTGGTCAGCGCCATCGGGAAGACCCCCGACCAGTTCACCAAGGAGGACATAATCAATTTCATCACCGCCAACGACATCCGCGTCGTCAACTTCCGCTACATCGCGGGCGACGGCAGGCTCAAGACCCTCAACTTCCCGGTCAGCAGCCTCCAGTATCTCGACCTGATCCTCTCGTTCGGAGAGAGAGTAGACGGCTCCAGCCTCTTCTCCTACATCCAGGCCGGCTCGAGCGACCTCTACGTCATTCCCCGTTTCTCAACGGCCTACCTCGACCCCTTCGCTGAGATTCCCACCCTCGGACTGCTCTGCTCCTATTTTACCAAGGACGGACTGCCCCTGGAGAGCTCTCCCGAGTACACCCTGCACAAGGCTCACGAGGAGTTCAAGAAGACTACCGGCTACACCTTCGAGGCTATGGGCGAGCTGGAGTTCTACGTGATCTACGATGATGACTGCTGCTTCCCTTCGGAGAACCAGCGTGGCTACCACGAATCCACTCCGTTCACCAAGGTAGAGGCCTTCCGCACCGAGGCGATGAAACTGATTTCCCAGGTAGGCGGCAACATCAAGTACGCCCACTCCGAAGTCGGAAACTTCACCCTCGACGGCAAGGTGTACGAGCAGAACGAGATCGAGTTCCTCGTATCGCCCGTGGAGTCGGCCGCCGACCAGCTGGTGATGGCCAAGTGGATCCTCCGCACCCTCGCATGGCAGTACGGCTTCGACATCACCTTCGCCCCCAAGATCACCGAGGGAAAGGCCGGAAGCGGACTGCACTTCCACACCCGCATGATGAACGGAGAGCATTCGGTAATGCTCAAGGACGGCCGCCTCTCCGACGAGGCCCGCAAGGCTATCGCCGGCTACATGACCTGCGCCTCCTCGCTGACAGCATTCGGCAACGCCAACCCTACCTCCTACTTCCGTCTCGTACCCCACCAGGAGGCACCCACCAGCATCTGCTGGGGAGACCGCAACCGCTCCGTGCTCGTGCGCGTACCCCTCGGCTGGACCGGCAAGAGCGACATGTCCGCCATCGCCAACGGCCTGCCCCAGAACCCCGATATCGTAATGCCTGACAAGCAGACCGTAGAGCTGCGCTCCGGCGACGGATCGGCCGACATCCACCTGATGCTCGCCGGACTGGTGACAGCCGCCCGCATCGGCTTCGAGCTGCCCGACGCACTGGAAATCGCCAAGAAGACCTACGTGGACGTAAACATCCACGACGACAAGAACGCAGCCATCCTCAACTCCCTGGCCCAGCTGCCCACCTCCTGCGCCGAGTCAGCCGACGAACTCGAGAAAAACCGCGCCCTCTATGAGGCCAAAGGCGTATTCTCACCGAGCATGATCGACGGCCGCATCGCCATGCTGCGCGCCTACAACGACGCCAATATCCGCGAGGAGACCGCCCGCGACAAGGGACTGATGATGGAACTCGTGAGAAAGTACTATCACTGCGGATAGGAACCGGGACGGGCGCCTGAGATGCGCAAAAGAGAAAAGGACATCAGCCACAGAAACTGATGTCCTTTTTTCCTTATTAACCTAAACTTAACCTATGAAAAAACTATCACTTCCACCATATGCAAACCGCGTGCCACGATTACGGGACAACGTATCGGGACTTTTGCACAGGAGGTGGTCCGGAGGCCGCACCCGAAGTCTCCCCGGCCCTTATCGAAGCCTTGTAAGGTTCTGAGGGATTGAGAGGATCATACTGCGGGACGGGTCTTGACACCTGGTAAACCCTGGGGTCGAAATTAGGGTCGAGAAATATCATGTCATCGAACTCCGGCCTTCCGCCTACCTCCACGGGCGGCACCAGCGACTCCCATGTCCCCACCGTCCCGAAATTGAACAATCCGAGCATAAGGGTAAGAATCCGGACGGCGATGGAAGGGTTGCGCTGCAGCTCACGGACAAACTCCGGAGTCTCATTGATCATGCGGGTCAGTATCAGCCTCCTGTCCCGCGCCAATATTTCCTCGACAGAAAGCTGCCTCTGCGTACCCCATTCCGTACCAGTACCACTACCTGCTCCCGTTCCCATTCGCCTTCCCGTTCCCATGTCCGGTACGGGCAGCCTGGCCGGCAGCAGGGCCGATGGAGACAGGGTGCCGCCTCCTGCCTGAACATCCCCAAGATGCTCATTGTAAAATGCACTCAGCCGGTCGGACCACTCCTGCCTCATCTCCTTCAGGCGATCCGCCCTCACCTGAAGCGGAAGCTCTCCGTACACAATCCGACGGGCCACATCCGCGACCGAGTCCGCCGCCCGCGCATCCAGCAGCCCAGTCCTGATGGCCCGGACCATTGCAGCCCTCACATCCCCCTCATACTGAATGACCAGCGCGGCCAGGGAATCTTCCGGGACGCTGTCTGGTCGACCAGAATCCACCTGAGCAGACTCCCTGCGGCTGTAATCTTTCCAGCCATAAACCTCACGGCAGTCTGCACACCGGACTTCGGCATACCGGAGGCCAGCTCCATCGCAGGGGACAGCCCCGCTGCATGGAACAGACATGAGCACCCCAGCAGCAACCATGACCAGGGCCAGGATATCCAGCGACATTCTTCCCATACACGCCATTTTGAAAATTTGTTCCGCGAATATAGTGATTCTGCAATATCTGCAAAAATCTGCAATACGATATGTGCACATACTTCGATGTCCTCCGATGCAGCAAGCTCCCATCGATTGCCTTCTCTTCTATCTTCCTCCATTTTGCCGGCACCACCGAAAGAGTATTTGGGCAAGGTACATGTCAGATGCCACCACTGCGGCAGTAACGGAGGCAGGCCGAGTCTACTCCTTCCGAAGGAGTGAGGAAAACAGGCCTTTCAGCGACTCCTTCCGAAGGGGTTGCAGCGGCATTTTCGCGACAAACGGCTCCACAATTTCAACGGCCATATCACGGATGAGGAGTTTGTCAATGCCGTGTTCGAGCCACAGGAACAAGTAAACGGAAAGCAGGCGGAACTGCTGGGAGCAGCGTTCACTCTTGCCGCTGGAGGACCAGCAGATGTTCATGTCGGCACTGGTGGTGGCGGTCCGTCTTCCGATCTTCCGTGGAGAGAACAGAAAAACAAACGACAAAGATAAAGATGAGTAGAATAGTGTATATCATCGTACTTCTCTACTTTTCTGCATTTTGGGTGCTATCCTCATCTCTTTTTGGCATATATGAATTAGGTATTTGTCGCATTTGTCCAGGTGAAGGATTATTTATGCCCAACATATGCTTAGCAAGACTCTTCCTTATAAGAGTTGACAATATTTGCATATCGTTTTCTTCAATAAAGCCAAATTTATATTGTGCCCTCATTTCATTAAGAACTTCAAAAAGGAAGAAAGAATCTTTGGATAGTGAAACAATATACTTCTCAATATAAGTATACCAGCTTTTAGGCCTACAAATTATAAGCAACAATGCTAATTGCTGTTTTATAAGCGGACTTGCAGGGTGCTCAAAAGCATCATACAGTAAGGGTGATATTTTAGAGGAATATATATCATCCTTGAAGAATCCTACTACATTAGTAAGTATCACAAAAAGAATATTTCTAGCCCTTTCTTCCTCTGTTTCACCAAAGTTGTCAGAAAGAAGAAATCCAGCACCTCCATATTCAGCTTGGCCTTTAGTTGCCAGAACAGGAATTAATGCAAACAGCACTTTCGAGATTTGTAACCATCCACGCAAAATCTCTCCAAGTAACTGTTTTTTTATACTAACATCTGCATAATCACTATTTCTGAGAGCTCTAGATGAGGATTTTATCTCCTGCATAAGATTGTATACATAGTATTCTTCAAAAAAATTATGTATTACAACATCCTGATTATATGGGGTAAGTTGGTTATAACCACGATCTTGATATTTATCTTTGATAGCGTCCGGAAGCCCCGAGTTCATTACTGTATCACTTAATTCTTGTTGCATTTTCTCGATATGTTTAATATCTGGATGCCAACGAGCCAATCTATATGGATTGATAGTGTCCGGTATTAATATGCGTGTAAATACAACATCACAAGTTTCGTGAATATCCTTTAAAAGAATATTCAAAGCATCGTTCCTATTCCTGTCTATTCCAGTATAAAATTCAATGATTTCTGGATAGTCAAGATATTTCTTTGATTTAAATATGTATTCAGCAAAATCGGGATTTCCATGCATACGCCTAGCAGCGAAATATAACAACCAAAAGGCTGACTTAAAGGTAAGTTGATTTTCTGTTTCTGTTATTATATTATTCTGAAATAAGATATCAAAAACAACCTTAACATCTATATCAATCATATTTGATGTGCTACACTCTCGCGTTCGCTTGAGAAAATCATCTTTGGAAAAGTAGAACCGATTCTCTTTAATAAGAATCTCGCAGAAACAACCTAATATGAATTGACAATCTTTCACATCAGGCTTAGAATCATAACGAGGCAAATCCGTAAATTCAAAAAGCACATAAAGAACATCTTCAAGCATTTGAGAACGATTAACAGGATTATTATCAAATTTCTTCTCATCTACTTTAAGAAGAGTTAAACAATTGTGAGGTGTGCGGTGAATATTAAGTGTCGTTAAATCATTTACAACTTTATCTAATAAAACCTCGTCATCTGCAATTTGTATTTCTTGATTATATTCTGTCACAATTGTACGTATTTGATTACGAGTCATTGGAAGTAAAAACAAGGTTTTAAACTCCCTATTTATCTTTATATCTTCTTGTCTCTCTCTAAGAAATTTAGATTCTTCTAATGTCCTCATTAATATTATAGGAATTTCAGAATACACATCGCATATGGCTTTTAATTTCTTTAACGCCCCATTTTCTGAAGAGTGCCATTCGTCTAAAATTATACATTCAATATCAGTTTGAGCATCAATTCCTAATTGGGTAAACTCATTATTTACATATGTAGTAACATTATGAGCTTTTATTTTTTTTGCGTCTATATATATCCATAGTTTATGTTTTTTCCAAGCTTCAAGTACCATATAATGAGATAGACAGGTTAAACCAAATTGAGGAGGAGCAGAAATGATAAGAGAATACGGTTTATTAATTATCGTATTTACATCTACTCGGCCGTCGTAATTTTCGTCAGGATGTATTGATATTTCCTGTTTTGAACTAATTATTGGCTCTATCCATATTCTAGGTTGTCCACTAAAAAGTTGTAAAGCAGAATTTAATCGTTCTTCTAATATGAACGAAGTACGAGTCATTTTTTCTGCAGTATCTTTATCTGAACTTAAATAATGGCTATTGAAATATAAGTTTAAATGGTTTCGAAGTTTATTTTCAAAATCTTGGATTCCATTATACATAGAATACATACATTTTTGTTGAACAACATTAGTCCTAAAATTTGTGACCTTTTGATATTGCTCAAGATCTAATTTACTAGGGTTTAAAGCCGCATCATTAAAATAGAACATGATTTCCATATTCTTTTGTTGTAATGCACGCTCATATGCTATATAAAATTCTTCTTCAGTCCCAGACTCCGCATGTTCTGTTGGTGTTCCAAATTTTGTATACATGATACCTATGAATAAATCGTATTTATCTTTGATTTGAGAATTAATTACATCCTGTCCTCCATTTCCTAATCCAGGATGGACATCATTCTCCCATCGAAGAGATTTAAGAACAAATCCATAAGCTGTTCCAATCCCTGCATTAATTTCAGAAAATACCTTTTCACAAATATCGCGTTCTTCTGCAGTATCTCCTGGAGATGCAATAAAGCATCGTATAATTGTTTTCTTTTCCATTTTTGATAATCCTAATTATTATATTATTTGTATTTCTTATAATTCTCCACCTGTTCCAAAACTTTCTGGAAGACTTCCTCGTCCCACTGGGGCGGGTAACCCTCTTTGTACAGAAGGAAAGTAAGCTGACTGGCAAGTTTGCTTTTGAGGTTATCGTTATTCAGCCAATCTGCATAAATGGCAGTGTCGTCTATCAGTGCTTTGATTTTCTTAGCCAGTTCGATGCAACGGTCATCCGCATATTCAAAGCCATGTTTGTCACGGACTTCAACAAGTACATCAAAGAATGCCTTTTCTTCGAATGTGATGCCCAATACCTTGAACTTTTCACTGTCAGTTTTAAGTTCTTTCAGGATAGTCATTAGTTTGTTAGAAAGTCCGTTGATTTTGTATGAAACAATGTCATAAACATCATTTACAACATTCTGGGTCACATCATTGGTGAATGTCAGCTTATCACGGGTATTATATGCGTCAATCGTTTCCTCGAGCATCTTCTGAAAATGTTCGGCCTGTATCTTGTTTGTCCGACTGTATGCTCTGATCGCTTTGGCTACAAGTTTACAAAGAATCTGGAACTTGGTGAACGGCATCTTTATCTCTTCCACTTCTTTGGAAAACGAGTCGCTAAAAATGTTTTCTTCAACACCATCGTTCATAACCCTCTCCACACCACTGGCGAGGATAGCCTCTTGGACCATCTGTTCCACATGTCGGTTCATACTTTCCGTATCATGCTCGGTAGCGGTCATTTTGTTGACGTATGAACAGATTCCCATGAAACACTGGCTCCATGCTATCTCCTCATCGGTCAGGATTCCAGCCGGATTGCAGATGTTGTAGGCCGAGCGGAGTCTTTTGACATGTTCCTTAAAAAGTTTGAGGAATGACACTTCTCCTTTCCGTTCCACGCTGTTGGCAAGGATATATTCGGCCGCCTCCTGAATGAACTGAAGCCGCGCAAGGTCATTGTCTCCGAAGAAGCGTTTGAATGAAAGGCCTGACAATCTCTCCTGTAAAAGTTGCAATTCGTTTTTCAGTATCTCATGGGCTGTATCCAAATCCTCTTGTGGTCCTACCTCACCTCCGTATTTCTTCATTGCCTTCTTCATCTCCTCGCGGATACCGATGTAGTCGATGATGAAGCCAAATTCCTTAGTGCCGTATCGACGGTTCACTCGCGATATGGTCTGTATCAATGTGTGTTTCGACAGAGGCTTGTCGTTGTAAAGCATGGTCAGGCAAGGCACATCGAATCCTGTAATCCACATATCAACATTGATGGAGATATGAAAATTGGATTTCTCTGATTTGAACTCGGCATCAAGAAATTTGCGATATTCCTTGTCTCCAAGCAAATTGTATAACTCCTTTTCATCGTCCTTGTCGCGGGTCATGACCATATTGACAAAAGCGATGTCATTGAGTTTGTCCTTTTCATCTGCCGTTAATACAAGTTCATTCAAAGCCTTTTTCTTCTCGAACCAGTCAGGTTGCAGCTCCCGCATGATTTTATACAATCGGAACGCGATTGTGCGGTCGGCGCAGGTAATCATCGCCTTTTGCAGACGGTCGGTTGTCTCTGTTCGGCGCTTGTAGTCGTCGATAATATCCTTGGCCACCCGGCGCAGCACATCTTCATCGCCGATTATCACCTCCATGCTCGACATGGCGGCTTTACTCTTGGCAATATCTTCAGGCGTAGCCCCTTCATCCGCACAGAGTCGATAGTATTCTTCTACCTTATCTGCCTGCTCCTTGTTCAGGAAAACACGTGCCAGGCGGGGATCGTATTTGATGGGGACGGTGATACCGTCATCCTCCGATTCCTTCATCGTATATTGATCGACGATATCCCCGAACACATGGATGGTCTCATCGATAGGTGTCCCAGTGAAGCCGACGTATGTCGCGTTGGGTAATGCGTCTCGGAGGTATTTGGCGAATCCATATGTAATCCGTGCACCTATTTTGTCGGCTTCGCCATCGACCTGAATGGAAAGTTTTGAACCGAGATTATTTTGTGAGCGGTGTGCCTCGTCGCTCATGCAGATGACGTTTGAACGTTCTGTCAGCAGTCCGGTGGACTCGGCGAACTTCTGTATCGTAGTGATATAGACTCCTCCCGTTTGCCGGGTGCTCATCTCTTCAGCTAATTCTTTTCGGGTTTCAAACACTTTGACGGCCTCATCCTCAAGGAAGCGCTTCGAGCGACAGAACTGTTTTCCGCTTTGTGTCTCCAAATCTTCCCGGTCAACAATGATGAGAATGGTGGGACTGCCCAACTGCTTTCTGCAACGAAGTGCTAACTGGCGGGCGAGGAACAACATCGTATAAGTCTTCCCACACCCAGTAGCGCCGAAATAAGTACCGCCCTTACCATCGCCACCAACAGAACGCAAATGGCTGAGGATATGGTCCCGCAACTTGCGCGTTGCAAAGAATTGCGGATAGCGGCATACAATCTCAGTCGTGTCGTCTTCTTTTGACGGGTCAGGGAAATAGATATAGTCCCTCAAAATCTCCAAGATGCGTTCGGGTGAGAGTGCCCCGCGAATCAATGTACGCAGCGTGTCCAGTCCTTTTCCCGCCTTGTCCTCATTATCGATTTTCTTCCATTCATAGAAAAACTCGAATGGCGTGTAGGTCGTTCCCAATTCGTTCTTCGCTCCGTCGCTGATAACTGCCAGTGCACAATATTTCAGCAAGGCCGGTATATCCCGCATATAACGGGTACAAATCTGCGTATGTGCATCGCGTATGGTGGCATTCTGCTTGGTCGGATTTTTCAGTTCGATGATGCAGACCGGTATGCCATTGACGAAAAGCAGGATGTCGGGCCGACGATTTTCGCGGCCTTGTTCCATGACGAACTGATTGACGCAACGGAAAATATTATGGTCGGGATGCTCGAAGTCGATGTATTGCAAGCGGAACGGATTATCCCTGCCATCACTGTATGTAAAATCGTATCCGTCCCGATAGAGCAGGAAGGTGTTTTGCAGGGCATAATAATCGTTCTGACCTCCCGTGTTCCGCAGATTGGCGACAATGCCATCCACTTCGGAAGTGGTCAGTCTTTTGTCCTTGTACTGAGTGGCAAGAAATGTCCGCAGGTCTTCTTCAATAAGCGGGTCGGTATATTTCCGGTGAATGTCATCGCCGAATGTATATTGCCAATGCGACTCGCGGAGGAGTTCGATGGTCGCCTCCTCAAACTGACTTTCATAATATTTTCCTTTACCTGCCATAATAATCGCTACAATTTAAGAATGTATGACATGTTGAAGCAATGCCGGACACACTTCACGCGAAAGCCTGTCGGCTTCTTCGACTATCAGTTTAGCCTCATTGGCGCACTTATAGATATTGACAATAGCCTGCTGAACTTCAATGGGAGGAAGAGGTATTTTAACTCGACACATTTCATCAAATTCAAAGAATTCATGCGCACTGCCCTTAGACATATAACGTGCATATCTATCAAATTCAGGACGAGCTACCCACATCCATAAAAAATATGGGTCTAAAATTTCTTCATGTGTTATTTTAAACACACAGTATGCCGATGAAACGGTACAGTCTGCTCCTAATCTATAGGCTATAGATATTTTCTCTCCATTCCTTGTCGTTGCACGATTATAACCGAATTGTCCCGTTCTGACTATCTTATCAGATTTTGAATTTAATGCAACTTGTTTGGGGCTTTGAAAAACCTTAGTATTCGCAATACCTTGAGATAATTTAATATTTAAATCGGTATTACGCTCATCACATTCCTGAATATATGGCCCGATTTCCTGCATCGGATATTTGTGCTTCAATTCCTGGATATAGCTTTGACAGAGTTGCATAAGCGGGGCTGCTTTAGCCTCGTTTTGCACTTTAATTTCCCGGAATGCTCGCCATGCGTTCACCACTTTCTGCTGTTCGGCAGGGGATGGTAGCGGAATAAGTAATTCTCCTAATTTCCGTAGATTGTATTCCGCTCTCTGACTGGCAAAATTATCATAATCCACATATCTGTAGAATTCACTTCGCCTAAGATAAAGGGTTAAAAATTCTGCAGATAATATAGACTGATATTTTTCTTTTATATGAAACACTTGATACAAGTGAGAGACAATACACATACCACCTGTTCTATAGGCCAATGAGCCTATATTTAACCTTGATGGGTTATAAACAATATCACCATGTCTAACAACCTTATATGGCTTTAGATTGATATTATCAGTAATCGCCTTTGTCGGTTGAAATTCACCATCGCTATTCACTCCTTCGATAAGATCAACACCATATTTTAATGAAGAGTTGTTTTCTCGCCTTTGAGATATATAATCCCCGAGTCGAACCCATTTTACATTATTGCCTCCCATATCACACCTCCTCTTTTCCATGCTGTTCCATAAAGAAGCGTTTCTGCTGCTCAATCTCCCGGCGCAGTTCCTCTTCGGTAGGCATGTATGTCATATATTTGGTTGCAAAAATCTGGTCGCTGTCGTGCAGTACTGAATATTTTGCTATGGTGTTGTCTGTATCTGTGCAGAGCAACACGCCGATAGTCGGATTGTCATCCTCTCCCTTAACCAAATCATCGTACATACGGATGTACATATCCAACTGTCCGATGTCCTGATGAGTCAATTTATGGGTTTTCAGTTCAAAGATGACAAATCGTTTCATCTTGTAATTATAAAATACAAGGTCGATGTAAAAATCAGCCGTATCGGTCACAATATGCTGTTGCCTTTCCACAAAAGCGAATCCACGGCCGAGTTCCATGATGAACTTCTCAAGGTTGTCAATCAGTGCCTGTTCCAATTCTGATTCGGAATAATTAGTATCCCGATGGAATCCCATAAATTCGGCCACCATCGGATTCTTTATATATTCCAACGGATCCGTTTGACCGACATAAGGTACGGGCAGAGTTGAACTTTCCCTTTGAGCCGCAAGCCGTCGTTCATAATATTGGGTGGAGATATTCCTGTCAAGGTCGTTCACACTCCACATATCCTCGGCGGCTGTCTTCAAATACCATTCCCTTGCTTGCACATTGCTGACGGAAAGAAGTCTGCGAACGTGTGACCAAGTAAGATTTTGCACACGCGTGTGCAAAATCTCTACGTCTTTAAATTCCAAATAGAACTTCCGATAATATGCCAAGTTGCGCTTACCATAGCCAGTTCCGTATTCAGCAGAAAGCCTGGCAGCAAGAGCCGGGATAAGTTTTTGTCCGTATGCAGCCCTGCTTGCTCCATGTTGCTCCTCTTCCACAATACGCCGTCCGATGTTCCAATAAGTCATAATGGCTATTTGACCAGTCGCGGCATAGGCTTGTTTTCGTCCTTGTTCTATGATGGTTCTGATGTCGGAAACGAAATTCTCGGTTATTATATCAGTCTGTTGCTTATTCTTTTCCATATCCCAAAATTTTGAAGGCATTCACGAGTTCGGCTTCATTTGCATCCCATCTTTTCTTCAGTTCGTCAAATTTACGGCTCATCTCGGTGAGGGCTGATTTATAATCAATTTCCGTATCCCGGTCGATAAATTCAATATATCTGGAAGGGACGAGAGAATATCCCTTTTTCTGAATCTCGTCACGGTGTGCAGCATAATATAATTCCGGTTCGGTATATTCAGCGAAATTCTCGATCTGCCAATCAAAATAGATTTGGCAAACCCGCTCTATCTGATTTTCCGATAGCCGAACATATTTCTTTTCATAGATGTTTTCACTCCAAGTACGGAGATCGATGAACAGGATTTCACCCGTGCGGTTACGCAGTTGTCTGCCGTGCCACGGACCTCCTTTCTTGTTATTGTTCAAGATCCATAGCGTAACGGATATATCAGTAGAATAGAACATGTTGCGCGGCAGAACGATGATAGCTTCAATTTTGTCGTTTTCGATCAACTGTTTACGTATTTCCAGTGTGTCGCTGTCATCCAATGCTCCATTGGCAAGTAGGAATCCTGCAATTCCGTGATTGACATCCAGTTTGTTCAGGATATGGAGAATCCATGCGTAGTTGGCATTGCTAGTCGGAGGGACACCATAACCTTTCCAGCGGGAATCCGTTTCAAATTCTCCATATTCGGCATATTTCTTCAAATTGAATGGCGGATTTGCCATGATATAGTCGAATTTGAGGTCTTTATGCTGGTCGTTGGAGAAGGTGGATACAGCTTTGTCTCCCTAATGATAGGATATACCACGGATAGCCAGATTCATCTTTGCCAGACGATAGGTTGCCGGTTCGGATTCCTGTCCATACACGTTGACCGCTTTGGTGTTGCCGCCATGTGCTTCAATGAACTTGGTTGCCTGCACGAACATACCACCCGACCCACAGCACGGGTCATAGACCGTACCGTCGAACGGCTCAATGAGTGAGGCGATAAGCTCCACGATAGAATGCGGCGTGTAGAACTCACCTTCCTCCTTGTCGGCATTGATTGAGAAAGCTTGTAAGAAATATTCATATACACGTCCTATGAGGTCATGATCGGTGAACTTCTTGGGATCTATCTTGTTAATTTCGTCCACCACACTTTTCAAGACACCTGGTTCAAGGGCCGTTTTCGTGAAAATCTGCTGTGGAAGGGCGTTCTTCAGCTTAGGCTCATTGTCGTCCAACGTCTTTATGGCTGTATCGAAAGCGATGGCCATACCGGTAGGAGCCGTAAGAATCAGCTTGTCCCAAAATGTTTCGTCGGTCAGGAAAAACACTCCGTCCTGCATATACTGATTGGGACGGGACAGCTGCATTTCAACAAAAGCCTCGTCGTGAATGCCTTGAACCTCCACAATCTCGTGCCTGATTTTATCCTTTTGCTGCTTGAACCGTTCCCCTATGAATTTCAAGAACACAAGAGTCAGCAATAAATCGCGCTTGTCGGTCATGGCAGCACGTCCTCTCAAACTGTTGCGGCAGTTGAAAAGTATGGTTTCTAAGGTCTCCTCCTTTGTTATTTTTGTTTGTTTCTTGGCCATCGTATTTACTCTATTAGTTTGGTGTTTAACCTGAAAGCATTTGCATCAATCTCCATTTGGAAAATCTTAATGTCGGGATTCAGCTTTCGGGCAACACGGATTATTTTTGATTTTTCTTCTGCATTCATGTTGATTCCCAGATAAACGGATTCGAAACACTCTCCTCCAATTTCGGGAACGCTCTTACTTCTTTCCAGTCAATCGGGCCTTTATCATCATTTTGCCACGGCAGCAACTTCATATATGCCGGCCATGGCTCTAATATAAATAAACGCACTTCTTGTTCATGCTCCCAAGCTTTTGCTTTGGTGGATATTTGATAATGAAAAAAGTCTTTTGCATCCCTGAAATAATCGGGCTTCTCTACAATGTCTTTATATTGTACCTCCACTTCCGAGCAGCCGATCATGACATTGCCATACATACGAGAAAGATACTTTCTAACTTTCTCCATATCCAGACCGATGCAAATACCTTTATGCTTGCTATAATAGCTCCACATCAAAATTGAATCATATATCTTAGAAAGACTGCATATCCATGCCTTTTCTCTGGTTCTACGAAATGAATCTCTTCTCAATTCTTCAATTATCTTCGGAGTCCATCCTCCACATGCTTCTTTCGGGACGTTGGAGAAATCAATTAACGAGGGATGGCAATCAAACGGGTCATTTAATTGCGTAGCGTTAGTGAATTGAAGATTGCCATAATGCAACATCATCACCCCACCGTTAAAATCCAAGTACTTGTACAGTTTTGCTTCTCCCATAAATTTATTCATTCAGTTCTCAGCAAGTCATCCACAGACACATCCAGAACTTTTGCTATTTGGATCAGCATCTCCACATTGGGCTGCGTTGTATTTGTAACCCATTTAGAAATTATGGCAGGATCCTTATCCAATTGTTCCGAGAGCCATTTATTACTCTTGTTTTTCTCTGCAAGAACGACTTTGATACGATTCAGTAATTTACGCTCCATATTATATATCCAATACATGGTTACAAAGATAAGTATATTTAGAGAATATAATTGACCAAGAAGGTTAAATGTTGCAATTTACCACAAAAAAGTGAGCAATACAGCAATTTTATTCTACGTAATACATACCTTTGTACAAATTATTTGGATTTATGTCAACAGGAAAACTCATAGTGAAAAAAGAAGACTTTGAATTACTATTAAAGTCTCAAATTGAAAGTGGTTATAATTTACTTGATCGTGAAATTAGTGAAGACAAAACAACTTTCATACAGCCAAGAAGAATTATACGAATAAAAGAATATGATGAGTCCGAGAAGGAATTGTTCCTTGCAGATTACAAAAAATGGGATTCGTTTAATCTTGAGTTAATAAGTCGTTCTTTTGATGAAAACGATTCGCCATATTCTTATTTTATGTCATATAATCGTATTGGAGATTGCTCGAAATTATTTGGTGAGGATATTATAAGAGAGGCCAAACAGCAAATAAATGAAAAAATTATCAATCTAGAAAGCATAATGAATCAATTGCCTTTGATTCCACACTTTGCAACAAACAACAATCATGATAAAGATGTAAAAATAGATATGGGAAATAAAAATGTTTTTATTGTTCACGGTCATGATAATGGATTAAAAAATGAGGTTGCACGGTTTATCACGGATATGGGGTATAATCCTATTATTCTGCACGAACAGCCCAATAGAGGTAAGACCATAATTGAAAAAATCGAAGCCTTTTCTAAGGTCTGCTTTGCAATAATCTTATATACTCCATGTGATAAAGGAGCATCTAAAGATAGCCATGACTTATTACCGAGAGCAAGACAGAATGTGGTTTTCGAACACGGATATCTTGTGGGTAAACTTGGACGAGAAAGGGTTTGTGCCTTAGTTAAAGAGGAGGTGGAAAAGCCTGGTGATGTTGATGGTGTCGTCTATATTATGTATGATGATAGGGGCGCATGGAAAAAAGATATTGCTAAAGAGTTCAATACATTAGGATTGCATTTTGACGCAAATGCGCTATTACGTTAGTTTTACATTATTATTTGTTTTTGCTTGACGCATCGCTTATGTATAAGACTATTCCAAATGGTAATCTGATCCTATATAAGTAGGTTTCCAAACTATTAGTGTTGAGTGTAATTTACAGAGTGGCTTGTATCTATAGGGAACTTTATGGTCTCAAATCGTAGTGAATACAGATTAAATGATTTGATAATCAATTAAATATTGACTATGTTTTGGTTCAAGCGTGGAGTTGTTCCGCTTATCATGTAGAAGGTTGTGGCTAACCCGAATCAAATAAACGATGCAATACCCCACACTCGAATAGATATGGGGTACGGGTATAGAAAACCCATTCCATTATCTAAACAAGAATGAGTGCTGTTCGTTGTCCTTGATTCGTTGAAAACTGCCACATTTTCTACATAGGACAGTGCGAAAACACTTTCAACATGTCTTGTCCTGCGGATTGCTCCGTAAGACACGGCAAAGATACGAAAGTTTTCTACAAACAGCACTCAAATTGTGGTGTATTGCACCTAAATATTAGTCAGTTGTGGCTATGGAGGGTTTGTAATGCAGATTAAAAGCATAAAGGCTTCCAAATCAATCCCAGCTCAAATCGGAATCAAGCTGGATGTTCCTCCATTACCAGATTCTGTCCGCAGAGTATCATCTCATTTGCAATCTGCTGTGCTGTCATGTCTTTAAACGAAAAATGCCGCTCCTTGTGAGAACGGCTGGTTAAACATCTTTTATATGGACTATGCTATGTATTAGTCGTTTATCGGACGGTTTGGAGACTGTGGCATCTGATGTGAACGTGTCTTAATCCGAACATATCCAAAGCAGTACCTGTATGATGTGCCCTACACTGATAGTTGCTTGAAACTGATTCGGATTTTTACGGAAGATATACTGGGGGGTGTTTTGGATGGATACTCCGCCCGTGTCCTTTACTCATACTGGCCGGGCCGGATACAAGGATGGTATGCGTCAATTGGAATCCGATTGCTGCTCCAGAAGTGTCCGAACTTCTTCTTTCAGTTTCGGCAGGTGGTTTATCACTATGCTCCAGAGAATATCGGCTGAGAGACTGTCATAGCCGTGGATGATATAGTTTCTCGCATCCACTATCTTTCTGGAGTTGGTGATGGCTATATCCCTGTCCACCTTTAGAATCCTGCTCATAGCCTCTCCGATTATCTCTATGTCCCTTTCTACCGCACGTCTCAGACACAGGTCATCGCAGAATTCCCCGAAGTATTTAGGTCTGTCTCCGAAGAATGACTCGACTTCATTGACTGCATCCAGAATGTCCTGCAGATGCTTGTTGATGACGTCATCCATATATCAGCTGCTTGGTTGAATCCACACTTTTCCGGAAATAAGGATTCCTAATCGTCTGCTCCTCCACCAAGTCCACTTCCCTGCCGAAAAGGTCCTGTAATGAGTACTTGAAGTCGAAGTAGTTGTCAAAGTAGTCCTCCACCTCGTCTTTCTTGAAATCCACGACCATATCTATATCGCTTCCGTCATTGAACCTGTCCGTAAGCACTGAGCCGAACACAAACAGCCTGTTCACCTTGTACTTCCTGCACAGGGCGGCAATGCTCTTTATATGACGTTCTATCAGTATCATATCTCTGCAAAGATAGTCTTTTCTGTTCTAAATGCCAATTCCATACCAGTTTTATCTGGAGATGAACAATCTCTCTTTAAATGGATGCCCATAATATTACGGCTTCGCCTTTGGCATATAAAGGAAGTAAATATGGTTCTGCCTCCAATCTTGTCTGGAATCCGGATTATGGTCTCAAATCAAAACCTGTCTATATGCTGTCGTTCATTTTTATGGGAGGACTGTTTTTTTAGAAACAGAATGAAGTGGGCAGACGGCAAACTGCGCTCCCTCCAGAAAATCAATTATTTCTTTGCATAGCCCGTAGCCCTGCCTTTACCGACTTTTTCAATATATCCACTTTCGAGCAGTTCTTTCAAGCTGCGTTCTATGGTGGTTTCGCTTATGTCAGGGCAAAGTGTTGCAATATCGGATTTTTTTATAATGCCGAGTTTCTTTTCAAACACAGCTTTGACCCTTTCCGTTTTTGATATTTTCCGATACTTCAAATGTTCGACACGGTCTTGAAAATCATTATACCCTTTCAATACTACGCCCAAATAGTATCTGACGAAAGATGTATAATCGCTTGTATTGTCATGCCAGCCGATGGAGCTATTCTGCAATGCCTCATAATATGTCTCCTTTGTTTTTTCAATCAGCATCTCCATACTGATATATTTGCCGACAATATATCCGCTGCGATAGAGCAACAGCAATGTAAGCAAACGGCTCATACGGCCGTTGCCGTCATTAAATGGATGAATGCACAGAAAATCAAGGATGAACATTGGAATCAACAACAGAGGGTCGTATTCAGAGCGGTCTATGGCTGAATTGAATTCTGAACAAAGCGCCTCCATCGCTTCTGCAGTTTGGAAAGCGGGGACAGGAGCAAATCTCACACGCTGTTTTCCGTCTTTGTCAGACTCGGCTATCACATTATCCGTGTTCTTGAATCTTCCGCCCGTATCACTGCTGCTAAAGCCATACAAATCACGGTGAAGTTGCAGGATATTATTTGGACGTATGGAAATATACTCGTAACTGTCATGTACCGTAGCCAGCACTTCACGGTATCCCGCTATTTCCTCCTCCGAACGGTTTTGAGGTTCAGCTTTTTCCATAACCAATGCTTCCAACCGTTCGTCAGAAGTATAGATACCTTCTATCTTGTTTGAAGCTTTTGTACTCTGGATTTTAGCGATATTCAACAATGCTGTCAAAATATCTGATTCCGCCTCAATATATAACTCTTGCTTCCCTCTAAACTCATGCAATGATGACAGCATATTTACTATTTCCGGTGTCAGCAGATTCTTGGGCGACTCTTTATAATCAAATGTATGCATTTACCTGACTTTTAAATACTATACAAAGTTACAACTTTTCCACCTATTATCTGCATCATCTGGAATAAATCTGCATCATTTTTATATGCAATGATGCAGATTCTTTTAACTGAACGGTATCATCTTCTACTGCCCTGACATAACCCGATTTTTGAAAAAAAAGCACCTGCAAACCAATGCAGATGCTTCTAAGTCGAGTAGCGAGACCCAGGATTGAACTGGGGACCTCATGATTATGAATCATGCGCTCTAACCAGCTGAGCTATCTCGCCATCATTTTGTTGAGCTACCAGGAGTCGAACCTAGATTTACAGAGCCAGAATCTGTCGTGCTGCCATTACACCATAGCTCAATTGGAATCGGAGCGCAAAGGTAGACAAATTTTAGAAAATTCAAAAAAAAATTGAATTTATTCTCTGATTACCTGTACCTCATTGTGCAGCCCGAGCTTGATGATGGACGAGGCCTTGCCCGTGGAGCCCTGGTCGAAGGAGGGGTCAATGCTCAGATTGACAGCTGCCTTGACTGAATCCGGGATGTCGGCATAGCGGCGGGGGGCAGGAGTGCCGGAGACGTTGGCCGAGGTGGAGACTATCGGCTTGCCGAAGCGGCGGACGAGCTCCACGCAGAAGTCGTGCTTGGGGATACGGATGGCTATGCTGCCGTCCTCAGCGGTGACGTTGGAGGCGAGGTTGATGCCCTCTGGATAGATGATGGTCAGGGGCTTGTCGCTCAAAGACTCTACCGTCACGGCCATCTCGGGAATCTCCCGTACATAGCGGGCCACCATGTCCATGTTGCAGGCAAGAATAATGAGGCTCTTGGAATCAGCCCTTTGCTTGATTTCGAACACGCGTTCTACGGCCTTCTCATCCGTCGCGTCACATCCTATGCCCCAGATGGTATCGGTAGGATAAAGCAGGATCCCTCCCGACCTCAGCACCCTAACCGCTTCTTCTATCTGTTCTTTTCTCTGAATCATAACTGTTATGTTTACATGTGTACTTTCACTATTACGGGATAATGATCGGAGCTTTCCACCCGCAGCGTCCTATGCGACAGCACCTCCGCATCCGACGGCACGAACACGTAGTCTATGCGCAGCAAAGGCCACAGCACCCTGTATGTAGCTCCGAATCCCTTCCCGGCCTCGCAGAACGAGTCTTTCCTCCCCCCATGCAGAGTCCGGAAACAATACGACATCGGAGTATCATTGACATCCCCGCATATCACCGCCGGCAGTCCGCTCTCCGAAATATTCCCAAGCAAAGCCCGTACCTGACCGCCCCGACGGGACGAGGATTTTTTAACTTTCTCATGCGCTTCCACAAATTCCTGGGAGAATTCGTCATATCCGCCCCTCACATTCTTGATCAGGGAAGTCAGCGATATGTTGTTGGATTCCAGATGGACATTGTACAGCCTTATCACCCTGTCCCGATATTCCACATCCGTATAAAGCACCATATTGGTAGTCCCCTTGAAGGGCAGGCTGCCGTCAGAGAGCAGGGGCAGACGGCTGAGAGTGACATTGCCGACATAATCGCCGTTGCGCAGCCGGTAAAAATGCTCCCGTACATGCGGATAACCGGGGAACATTCCGCGCAGCTCCGAGGGATCGTCCGTCCGGAACTCCTGCATGGCCACCACATCCGGACTCTCCGATCTCACCAGAGCCGCCACGCCACGGATATTGTCCCGGACATCCGCTCCCGTACCGGAACGGAATCCTCCCACGTTCCACGTCAGCACCTTGAGCCCCTCCGTCCGCTCAACCACACTCTGGGGCGGGGCATTGCGGTCTCCGGCGCGGAAGAAGAAACCGGCGAAGAAGAGAGACGGCACCAGGGCAATGACCGGAATCCACGCCGAGGACGACCACCTGAGCAGGGCCAGGACCAGCAGCAGCACATTGACCGCCAGCATAGGGATGAAATACAGGCCGAAAAATCCGGCCAGAGGAAAGATTCCTGGGTCTATCAGCACCGACACGTAACTGAGCAGCAGCAGTATGCAGCACACTGTCGCGATTACGCGGAAGGACAGACTCAGGAAAGGATTGCGCCGCTTTCTGGATTCGTTCCGGGACATCTATCTGAAACAATATACGCGCGGCTAGGAATACAGCCTGTTCTTTTTCTTCCAGTACAGTATCATGATGATACCGAAGATCATTCCGCCGAGATGGGCGAAATGGGCCACGTTGCCGCCCCGTCCTGAAAGGCCGGAGATGAGCTCAATGGCTCCGAAGATAATCACCATCCATTTGGCCTTCAAGGCTATGGGCGGGAAGACGAACTGCAGCACATTGTTCGGGAACATCATTCCGTAAGCCAGCAGCAGCCCGTAGATGGCACCGGAGGCGCCTACGGTAGGCACCCGGTTGATGGCGGCCTCGACCAGTCCAGGAGTCTCGGCAAAGGCTATCTGGAGGTACATCACCAGCTCGTTGATCAGTCCGGCACCGATGCCGCAGACCATATAGTAGAGGAAAAACTTCTTGCCGCCCCAGTAATTCTCCAGCACGCTGCCGAACATGTACAGCGAGAACATATTGAAGAATATGTGCCAGAAGCCCCCGTGCATGAACATGTAGGTAATCAGCTGGAAAGGCTTGAAGAAAGGCGAGGTGAAATAGAACAGCGAGAAGGTCCCGTACATGAAGTTCTGGGCGAACATAGTCACTACGAAGACTATCGCGTTGATGATTATCAGGTTCTTGACTACGAAAGGCAGTCCGGGTCGGTAATAGCCGTAATTCATAAATGTCTCTCTATGTCTTGTTCTGTCAATATAAACATGCACTTGCGGCCGGCCGGCGAAATCTCGGGCTCGGCGCATGAAAACAAGGTATCTACCAAAAGTCGTGCCTCATCTCCCGATATCCGGGTGTCAGTCCCCGAAACGGCGGCACGGGCCAGTTTCCGGGCCATTTCCTCCCTCGCAGAGGCCTTTACGAGGCCATCCGGTCCGGCATCCATCAGCGCTGCCACTATGTCATCCACAGCCTTCCGCACAGCCTCCCCGTCCGTACCGAACCCTTCGGGCAGTCCCTTGACGGATATGGTGAAATCCCCCGCATCCTCAATGTCGAATCCCAGCTGCCGCAGCCTTCCGGGGTCTTCCATCAGCAGATGGTACCGCTCGGGCGGAAGGGTCACCGCACACGGGAAGAGCACCTGATGGGAAATGGGCGAGCTGTCGTCCAGCTGCCTCAGGTATCTCTCGTAGAATATCCGCTCCCTGGCCCTGCGCACGTCCACTATCAGCAGTCCGGAGCGCATGGGGGTCGCAATGTAGCGGCTGGAAATCTGGATGACCCCGGCCCCGCTTCCCGCCGTTCCGCTGTCCTCGAAGATATGGCCGTAACCGGAGACCTCCGGGACGGAAGGGGAAAATTCAGCGGAAGGCAATGCCCCGCCGGCAGCAGAGGAGGCGGAGCGATGCCAGGGGACATCAGCCGCATCCGGAAGAATTGCCCCGTAGTCCGTCTTTTTCCCGGACACGGGACGATTTCCGCCGCTTCCCTTGGAATAATGAAACTGCGAGGGTGCAGGGATATCCGGCAGGGTATCGTGGTCGAAATCTATCGTGGGGATAAACGAGCCCCGCCCCAGAGCTTCGCGCACCACGGCGGTGAGCAGCTCGAATATCTCCGTCTCGTTCTCGAACTTGACCTCGGTCTTGGCGGGATGTATGTTTACGTCCACATTTTCAGGAGCCACGTTGAAGAACAGGTAGTAAGACGGATATGTCCCTTCAGGTATAAGCTTGTCGTAGGCTTTCATCACCGCCTTATGGAAATAGGGCGAGCGGAAATACCTGCCGTTGACGAAGAAATACTGGTTGCCGGCACTGCGGCGGGCATCCTGAGGATTGCCCACGAAGCCTGACACACCTATGATGCGGGTCGAGGTGGACACATCGATGAGTTCCTTGCCCATGTCCTTGCCTTCAATCTCGAGAATCCTCTGTTTGAGGGAGTTGGCCCGCTTGAGATTGTAGATGTCCTTCCCGTTGTGGACCAGCCTGACACCTATGTCTGGACGGCAGAGTGCCACATGGGAGAATTCGGAAATAATCTGCCTCAGCTCGGTATTGTCCGACTTGAGGAACTTGCGGCGGGCAGGCAGACTGTAGAAAATATTGCGGACGGCGATATTGGTTCCCTCCGGCATGGCAGCTTCCTCCTGGGAGACAAAGCCGGAAGGAGTGAATATCGTCTCCGTACCGGTATCCGCTCCTTTCCTGCGGGTCCTCAGAGTCACCTCGGCCACCGCCGCTATGGAGGGAAGCGCCTCGCCCCTGAACCCGTACGTCATGATGGAGGAAAGGTCGGAGGCTTCGGATATTTTCGAGGTCGCGTGCCTCTCGAAACAGAGCCGCGCCTCTTCCGGAGTCATGCCGCAGCCGTCATCTATCACCTGGATAAGGGTCTTGCCCGCATCCTCTACGATTACACTTACAGAACCGGATCCGGCGTCTATGGCATTCTCCACAAGCTCCTTGACCACAGAGGACGGACGCTGGACCACCTCACCGGCAGCGATGAGATTGGATATATTGGGAGGCAGTATCTTCAGCATCTCGGACTAGCGCAGGGATTCCAGTACGATGGTAGCATATTTCGCAAAAAAGTAGAGGAGCGCAATGAACGTGGCTACCGACACCAGGCCTATGATACGGGTGAGGTTCTTGCTGAGCGAGCCGCGCCTGTTGTTGCGGGCCTGCTCCTGGAACTTGCCGCTGATGTACATGCCCGGCCTGTACGACTCGTCCTTCCACTCCCGGCCCTCCCTGAGGGCCTTTTCCCGGAGTGTCTCGTTCTTGACCATCTCGCGATGTTCCTTCCGCTCGTCCCAATAGCGGGGCTCATAGTGGAATACGCGGTGGCTGGGGACTTTGAAAAAACTGATACCCATCTCTTATATCTTTAATGTTGCAACTTACAAAAGTAATAAAAAATGCCGCAGGTGCAAAATTGCAGCCGCGGCATTGGACACACACTACTGATTCCCAGGCCGTATATTATCTGAGATACTGGTTGTAGAAGGCGGCTATCTCGGTGAATGGAATCTTGTCCATATTGTCGTACAGGTCGGTATGTACGGCTCCAGGGATGATCATCAGCCGCTTGTTGTCGCCTTTGAGTTTTTTGTATGTATCCTCGCTGAAATAGCGGGAATGGGCGTTCTCTCCATGCACAAGAAGGACCGCGCTGCGGATCTCGCCGGCATACGAGAGGATAGGCATATTCAGGAAAGACAGGGCCGAGGTCCGGTTCCATCCTCCGTTGGAGTTGAGCGAACGCTTATGATATCCTCTCGGAGTCTTGTAATAGGCGTAGTAATCCTTGACGAACTGGGGAGCATCCTCAGGCAGGGGATCCACCACACCGCCGGCCAGGGCATAGCTGCCGTTCCTGTAGTCCTCCGTGCGCTGGGCATTCAGGGCCTGGCGCATGGCGTGACGGGCATCGGCATTGTCATCCGCATCGAAATAATTGTTGGCTGTATTGCGGCTGATATCATACATGGTGGAGGCTACGGTAGCCTTGATGCGGGTATCGACGGCCGCAGCATTGACTGCAAATCCGCCCCAGCCGCAGATGCCGAGGATGCCTATACGCTCGGGATCGACCATCTCATTTGTCGAGAGAAAGTCCACGGCCGCACTGAAATCCTCGGTGTTGATATCAGGCGATGCCACATATCTCGGCTGCCCGCCGCTTTCTCCGGTAAAGGAAGGATCGAATGCTATGGTAAGGAAACCCATCTCAGCCAGCGTCTGCGCGTAAAGTCCGGAGCACTGCTCCTTCACGGCTCCGAACGGTCCGCTGACCGCTATGGCCGGAAGCCTGCCCTCTGCATTCTCAGGTACATACATGTCTGCCGCCAAGGTAATGCCGTAACGGTTGACGAACGTCACCTTGCTGTGCACGACCTTGTCGCTCTGGGGGAATGTCTTGTCCCACTCGGTTGTAAGTGTCAGTTGTTCCATATTGCTGTCTTTTTGATTTCCGGCTTCCTGCCGGTTGACGGCGCACGACTGAAGCGCCGCCATCGCTCCGGCTGCAAGCAGGATTATTGCTGTTATCTTTCTCATTGCTGTAAGGATTTTTTCACGGTGCAAAAATAACAGCATGACAGCCATGCACCGATACCCCTTTTACCGGAAACAGTGCACCTATTACGGAACGACCCGGATTGCATGGAAGGCTCAGGAACGGTGCAGCCACCGGCGTCCGAGCCACCTCCGGACAGGCTCGTCGTACACTTTCAGAAGGACATACGCCAGAATGACACTGCCGGCAAACACCGTCACGGCCCATGGCCAGGCAGTGGAGAAGGGCACTCCTGTGAAAGTCCACGCATAGAACAGATACATGAACGGGTAATGGATGATGTACACGGGATAGGAGATGTCTCCGAGGAACCTGCACACCCTCATCGGCAGACCTTCCGATATCCGTCCCGACGCCCCCATGTATACCAGCAGGGGGAATATGCAGGTCACGCAGACCGCCTCATACAGACCGTTCAGCCACATATTGCCCTCACCGCCTATTCTCGGGAGCGACAGCAGGACTATCACCGCCGCAGAGCATATCCAGAACGCTCCGCGCACCTTCCAAGGCCTGAAGTTGCGGGACATCAGCAGTCCGACGGAGAAGGAGAACATCAGTCTCAGAAATCCGCCGGGCAGGTTCCAGTCCGTCATCGACCAACCCACCCCGAGATGCCCGTAGCCGGACAGACCGCCCACGGCATAGCCTGCCAGCCCTACTCCCGAGACGACAGTCACCACCGCCAGCCAGCGTGTAGGGAGCCGCCTGAGGACCAGCGCATAGAGGATATTGCCGATATACTCAAAGAAAAGCGACCAGCTCGGTCCGTTAAGGGGATACATCTCATTGTTGCCCCTCACCTCATAAGGGGCTCCGGGATAAGCAGGTATGAGAAACATTCCCAACAGCATGGCCAGCATCACCATACCGAAGGGGACATGCGTCCCGTCCCACTGCACCGAACCCTGAATCAGGAAAGTCACCGCCCCGAGCACAGAGCCGAGCACCACCATCGGGTGCAGACGCACTATCCTGCGCTTGAGAAAATCCCTCATCCGCATGCCTCCGCCGGCACTCCTTCCGGCCCAGCGGTCATCATAGGCATAGCCTACGACAAAACCTGAAAGAATGAAGAAAAAATCCACCGCCAGATAACCGTGATTGAATTTCTGGTCCAATGGGCTGGTCGCGAATCCTTCGAAGACATGATACCAGATCACAGTCAGCGCAGCCACTCCGCGGAGTCCGTCCAGAATCGCATAATGCGGCTTGGAATCCGCAAAGGCCGATGCGGCTGAGGTTCTGTATAGTTTTTCCATAAGATCTATTATTCCTTGTCAAGTCAAACGCACAATGCGGTGTATACGGCTGCTACACAAAGGGCTGCCGCCGTCTCAGTACGCAGGCGCGACGGTCCGAGGGACAGGGGTGTAAAACCGGCCTCCATGGCAGCGGCGATCTCCTCCGAGGAAAAATCCCCCTCAGGCCCGATCAGGAACAATGCTCCGGGCAGGGCCTCTCCGGCTGCCGCCTCCCCTTCCGTCTTCACGGCAGCAACCGCTCCGGTCAGCGGCACTCTGGTATTCAGCCCGGCAGCAATGTCGCTGTCGCAATATGCAATGAACTTCTGCCCGGTGAATCCCGCGGAATGCAGCTCCTCCATCAGTGCCCGGAACGAAGTCAGTCCGTCGAGTTGGGGTACCTTGCCTTTAAGGGACTGCTTGGCGGCTGCGACTATGACCCGCTGCCCGCGCTCCTGATTGTACACCTTCCGTTCCGAATGGGCGCAGAGCAGAGGTGTGATCCGGTCCACCCCCATCTCGGTGGCTTTCTCGGTAAACCACTCGAAGCGGTCGATGTTCTTCGTGGGAGCCACCGCCATCCACAGCCGGTAGGGATGCGTCCCGAAACCGCCCTCTACCGAAAGCACCCGGGCCACCGCCGCACGGCTGTCCGCCTCCTCTAGGGTACAGCGGTACAGATTGCCGTCACCCCCGCTCACATAGACCTCATCTCCTACCCTGTGCCTGAGCACCTTGACACAATGAGCGGACTCCTCGGGAGAGAGACGGATCCTCCCGTCGCGGATATCGTTTGAATAAAAAACTTCCATATCGGCAAATATACTCTTTTTTGCGTATCCTGCCAGCCCTAAAATCACCATGACCTCCATCAGGCCTCCATTGCCGTACCGGACTATTTACTTTTTTTTCTATCTTGCGTCCTGCTAAAAGTCACAAAGAATGATACAAAATTCTGCCATACAGTCATTTCCCTGCAACCGACGGATTTCCGTCATGGGCATCGTCAACCTTACCGACAACTCCTATTTCGCCGAAAGCCGCTGCCTCTCCCCCTCAGGCGACACCGACATACACCGTGCACTGGACAGAGCCGGGCGGATGCTCAAGGAAGGCGCAGACATCATAGATGTAGGTGCCTGCTCCACGAGACCGGGCTCGGAAGGAGTCGGAGCGGAAGAAGAATGGCGCCGGCTCGGACCGTTCCTGAAGGAACTGCGCCGCAACTTTGGAGACGGGTTCAGGATATCGGTGGATACCTACTGGGCATCAGTCGCGGAACGGTGCTTCGATGCTGTCGGAGACTATCTGGTCAATGACATATCGGCCGGAGAGGACGATCCACTGATGCTGCCTTTGGTCGGAAGGCTGGGACTGGAATATGTGGCAATGCACAAAAGAGGTACACCCAAGACGATGCAGTCGCTCTGCGAGTACGGCGATGTGGTGGAGGAAGTGCTGGAATATTTCAAGGTTTTCGGACAGAAAGCCGAAGAGCACGGTATCCGCAAATGGATTCTCGACCCGGGCTTCGGATTCGCAAAGACCGTAGAGCAGAACTACACGCTGCTCAGACATCTGGACCGATTTTCCGCACCGGACCGTCCGGTTCTGGTCGGTGTCTCCCGCAAAAGCATGATATACAGACTGCTGGACATCACTCCTGAAGAGTCCCTCCCGCAGACCCAGGTCCTGCATCTGGCAGCCCTCGAGCGCGGTGCCTCCATCCTACGCGTCCACGACGTAGCCGAAGCGGTCCGTACCGTCCGGGTCTGGCAGGCCCTCTATCAGGACAACTAAGGACCCTCACTTCCATAAACTGAAGGGTCCGTACCGTCCGAGGCTGGCAGACCCTCTATCAGGACAGCTAATGGCCCTCACTTCCATAAACCGTCATACGACGGTCATCGCAAGGAGTGACTATCCGCAAAATACCCCTTGCCGCAAGAAGTGACCATATTCTATACTTCCCGTATCTTCTTGTTGCGATTAAGGAAGTACATGACGATCAGAGAGCTGCCGCATAACGACAATCCCTTGATTTTGGGCAAGTGATGGGCAGAATATTACACCTGCTTTGAACGAATTTACTTCGGGGTGCACAGAAGAGAAAAACATCCTTGTAAATCAAATAGTTACAAAACGCACTGCACATCCGCCCTCCTACGGGACAGGCCAAATGTGCAGCATGATTCGCAGAGTGCTGATTTTCAAGTGGCTGGAAAAGAGAGTGCACCCCGAAGTAAATTCGTTCAAAATGACTCTCCGGTGCCTGCAGCGATGGTGGGCGTCCCCTACTCCTTCGGAAGGAGTAACGAAATGCGGGGAAACGCGACTCCTTCCGAAGGAGTGCAGGGTTATAAGACAATCGTCACAAGACCGTCACAAGACATATCCCTGAAAAAGACCAGGCCCTCCCACCGCTTCACGGCGGGCCCCTCCCTCTAGTGCCGAGGGCGGCAAGTCTTTTTCAGGGATATGTCTTATGACTGCACTACAGTGTATCACACTGCTATATACAGCCACAACCTCACGCCATATTGCAGGGCGGCAGAAATTCAGCGAAGAAACGAATACGGGTTTACGAGCCGGAAAAGAAAAACATTTACGACCATCTGAGATTAGCTGAGCGCAATTTAATTTGATTCTGCGCACTAAAGGCCTCGGGCACGGCGTTGGGCGTGTGGTTTACCGGTCAACAGCCAACTCTCACAGCATGAGTATGGCACGAATGGGACTGAATACCGCGCCTCGGAGACATAGATAAAGGTCACGAGCGAAGACGGCACGGAAGGTGCCGACGAAATAGCAGTTTCATCGGCACCTTCCAGAACTTACAGATGTGTGACCCATTCAGTAGATGCCTCTAAAGGAGATTCCACTGCTTACACCAGCAGAAGGTGACGACAAAAACGGCGTTTCATCGGCACCTTCCGGCACTCGCGGCAATCACTACTTACACCAGCAGAACCCGTAGACGTGTGACCCATCGCCACAATGGTTCCGAATCGCGTGGATTACTGCTATTGTGGTAGCGGATTGACTGGGAGATAATTAGTCGCCCCTTACGAAGCGCATTTTATCAAGCCTGTCGCAGTGAGGCAGTTGTGCGAAGCATTTG